>Ga0207683_10000256_pt1 | contig 47418 bp, 46 predicted proteins | sample KBSM73metaG_FD_184333 | JGI IMG/M metagenome (GOLD analysis project Ga0207683, IMG submission 184333) | Miscanthus rhizosphere microbial communities from Kellogg Biological Station, Michigan, USA - KBS M7-3 metaG (SPAdes) (version 2) | ecosystem: Host-associated > Plants > Roots > Rhizosphere >...
CGACGGTGTCGCCGAGTCCGCGGTCATCGGCGTGCCCGACGAACGGCTCGGCGAAGTCGGCAAGGCGTTCGTCGTGACATTGCCCGGCGTGACGCTCGAAGAGACGACCATAATCGCCTACACCCGCGAGCATTTGGCGAACTTCAAGACACCGCGCTCGGTGGAGTTCCTCGACGCGCTACCACGCAATCCGGGCGGCAAGGTGGTCAAACCACTGCTTAGGGAAAGAGTTTGATGGACCTGAACTTTGACGACGCGACGTTGGCGTTCCAGGCCGAGGTGCGCGACTTCCTCGCGAGTAACAAGGATTCGTTCCCGACGAAGTCGTACGACACCGCCGAGGGCTTCGAGCAGCACCGGCGCTGGGACAAGGTGCTTTTTGACGCGGGCCTGTCGGTGATCACCTGGCCCGAGAAGTACGGCGGCCGTGATGCCAGCCTGCTGCAGTGGGTCGTGTACGAAGAGGAGTACTTCCGCGCCGGCGCGCCGGGACGCGCCAGCGCTAACGGCACGTCGATGCTTGCGCCGACGTTGTTCGCACACGGCACCGAGGAACAACTCGATCGGGTGCTGCCCAAGATGGCCAGCGGTGAGGAGATCTGGGCGCAGGCGTGGTCGGAGCCGGAGTCGGGCAGTGACCTGGCGTCACTGCGATCGACGGCGACCAAGACCGATGGCGGTTGGCTGCTCAACGGCCAGAAGATCTGGAGTTCGCGGGCTCCGTTCGGGGAGCGGGCATTCGGGTTGTTCCGCTCCGATCCCGAGGCCGAGCGTCATCGCGGCCTGACCTACTTCATGTTCGACCTGAGCGCCGACGGCGTCACCGTCCGGCCGATCGCACAACTCGGTGGTGACACCGGCTTCGGCGAGATCTTCCTCGACGACGTGTTCGTCCCCGACAACGACGTGATCGGCGGGGTACACGACGGCTGGCGCGCCGCGATGAGCACGTCTAGCAACGAGCGCGGCATGTCGCTGCGCAGCCCCGCCCGCTTCCTCGCACCGGCCGAACGTCTCGTCCAACAGTGGAAAACCAATCCCGATCCCGTCTTTGCCGATCGGGTGGCCGACGCGTGGATCAAGGCGCAGGCGTACCGGCTGCACACGTTCGGGACCGTGACGCGGGTTGCGGCGGGCGGCGAGCTTGGTGCCGAGTCGTCGGTGACCAAGGTGTTCTGGTCCGAGCTGGACGTCGCGCTGCACCAGACCGCGTTGGATATGCGAGGTGCGGACGGTGAGCTGGCAGGCTCGTGGACCGACGGGCTTCTCTTCGCGCTCGGTGGCCCGATCTACGCGGGTGCCAATGAGATTCAGCGCAACATCATCGCCGAACGCCTGCTGGGCCTACCCCGGAAGTAACCATGAGATTCGATTTGGACGAACAGCAGCGCGACTTCGCCGCCAGCATCGACGCAGCGTTGAGCGCTGCCGATCTACCCGCTGCCGTGCGGGCCTGGGCCGCGGGCGATACCGCCCCGGGCCGCAAGGTGTGGGCGCAACTGGCCGACCTCGGCGTCACCGCGCTGACGGTGTCCGAGAAATACGACGGGATCGACGCGCACCCCGTCGATTTCATGGTCGCCGCGGAGCGGCTGGGCCGCTGGTGTGTGCCCGGCCCGGTCACCGAATCAATTGCGGTGGCACCGGTTCTGCTCGCCGACGACGACCGATCGACCGCACTGGCGACCGGCGAGCTGATCGCCACCGTCGCGCTGCCGCCACACGTGCCGCGGGCCGTCGACGCCGACTCGGCGGGACTCATCCTGGTCGCGAGCGAAGGATCCGTCCGTGAGGGGGTTGCGGGCGCACGGCATGAGTCGGTCGACCCGAGCCGAAAGCTGTTCGACGTCATCGCTTCCGGCGATCCTCGGCCTGCCGACATCGCACGTGCCTACGACTTCGGTGCGCTCGCCACCGCCGCGCAGTTGGTCGGCGCGGGCCAGGCGCTGTTGGACGCCTCGGTCGAATACGCCAAGCAGCGCAGTCAATTCGGCAAGGTGATCGGCACCTACCAGGCGATCAAGCACAAGCTGGCCGACGTGCACATCGCGATCGAGTTGGCCCGGCCGCTTGTGTACGGCGCGGCGCTGTCGCTCGCCGACAACTCGGAAGACACCGCACGTGACGTCAGCGCCGCCAAGGTCGCCGCGTCCGATGCGGCCCTGCTCGCGGCACGGTCGGCGCTGCAGACACACGGGGCGATCGGATTCACACAGGAACACGACCTTTCGCTGTGGCTGTTGCGAGTGCAGGCCCTGAGGTCGGCGTGGGGTAACCCGACCGTGCATCGACGCAGGGTCTTGGAGGCATTGTGAGCGAAGAACGGGATCTGCTACGACAAACCGTTGCGGCGTTGGTCGAGAAGCACGCATCGCCCGCGGCGGTGCGTGAGGCGATGGCCTCCGAGCGGGGCTACGACGAGTCGCTGTGGAAGCTGTTGTGCGAGCAGGTCGGCGCAGCTGCATTGGTCGTGCCCGCGGAACTGGGTGGCGCAGGCGGCGAGCTCGCCGATGCGGCGGTGGTGCTGGAGGAGCTCGGCAAGGCGCTGGTGCCGACGCCGCTGCTCGGCACCACGCTCGCCGAACTCGCCCTGCTCGCCGCCAGCCAATCAGGGGGGGTGCCCGACGCCGACACCCTGGAGCGGCTGACCGAGGGTGCCTCGATCGGAACCGTCGTGTTCGACCCCGGCTATGTGATCAACGGCGACGTCGCCGACGTCGTCGTCGCCGCGGATGGCACGCGGCTGACACGCTGGACGACCGTTACCGCGCACCGTGTCGACACGATGGACCTGACCCGTCGGCTGGCGCGGGTCGAACCCATGGACTCCGCGGACATCGGCGCCGACCCCGGGCTCGCCGACACAGCGGCGATCCTGCTGGCCGCCGAGCAGATCGGCGCGGCGACAAAATGTCTGGATCTGACCGTCGAATACACCAAGGACCGCGTGCAGTTCGGCCGTCCGATCGGCAGCTTCCAGGCGCTCAAGCACCGGATGGCCGACCTGTACGTCGCGGTGCAATCCGCGCGGGCGGTCGTCAACGACGCGATCGCCGAGCCGTCCCAGACGTCCGCGGCGCTGGCGCGGGTGGCGGCCAGCGAGGCGTTCTCGAAGGTGGCGGCCGAAGCCATCCAGATGCATGGCGGGATCGCGATCACCTGGGAGCACGACATCCAGCTGTACTTCAAGCGTGCGCACGGCAGCGCGCAACTACTGGGCCCGCCGCGGGATCACCTGCGCCGGCTCGAATCCGAAGTGTTCTAGCCACCGCTGTCAGCGCTTGACCGCTTGCAGCGTGTAGCTCAGCGGGAGTCGCTCGGGGTGCTCGATGAGCCGCCATTCACCGTCGTCCCGATGCATGCGGCCGGGAAGCGCCTCCCACGGCACGGAATCGTGCTCGACGAACATGGTGAGCTCCAGGCCCGCCGCGAGCACCGCGGTGATGACGTCGCCCACCCCATGGCTCCACTCCCTCAGCTGTGTGTGGTTGAACTCGGCTTCGGCGTCGACGTACGTTCCGGCCAGGTCGAAATGTCCCGGTTCCGGCTGCTCGAAATACGGGTAGCGGAGCACCCATTCGTCCGTCCGCTCTACATCGAAGGCCAGCAGCATCGGATGTCCCTCACGCATGAAGAGCCTGCCACCCGGGCGCAGTAGTTCCGCGACGGTTCTTGCCCATCGCGCAACATCGGGTAACCAGCCCAGTGCACCGATTCCAGTGAAGACGAAATCGAATCCACTGCCGACGGCAGCAGGCGCGCTGTACACGTCCGCCTGGACAAAGGCGACGTCGGCGCCGGCGGCGGCGGCGATGCCGCGCGCGATCGCGATCGATTCCGGCGAGAAGTCGAGGCCTGTCATCGCGGCACCGAGGCGGTGCAGTGAGATCGTGTCGGTGCCGATGTGGCATTGCAGATGAATTCCGCGTAGGCCGTTGACATCGCCGAGCCGGGGTAGGTCGAAGCGGACGACGTCGGACAGCCGCGTCGGGTCTGCGATCAGTTCCTGCACAGCGTAATCCGGCGAATTGGCGTGTGCCGGAGCGCGTTCGTCCCACCAGGCTCTGTTGACCGCGTAGTGATCCTCGTCCATGGGCATTTCCTCGCTACGATGCGCCGGCTTTGGATATTATTGCGGCCGTGACCAGATGGCCCCGGGCATCCAGTGCCTCGGCAATGTCACGGTACCGTGCCAGCGCCGCCGCATGACCGACGGTGTCGCCCTGCACATCGGTCAGCAGTATCTGACACAGCAGCGGCCAAAGCTCAAGCGCTGGTTGCGATATCGCACCAATTTCAGCTGCGAGCCGAGTTGCGACCCGATGCGCGGACTTCAAATCGTCCTCGCGGGCGCGGGCGATGAGAAGCTTGACCAATTCTGTAGCGCCGTAGCCGAAGTAGGTGAGGTCGCCAGCGTCCAGCTCGGACGCCACCTTCGCTGCAAGGCTGTCGATGAGTTCATCATCAATGTCGCCTTGCCGCCGCATTGCGGCCGCTATCTGCGCGTCGATGGGGCCGACGGCCACATCGCCGCCGAACTCACGCGACAGGCGCAACAACTCGAGCGCCTCGGAGCGGCGCGCGGGCTCACAATGGAGCAGTGCCGTGCCGCGGGCCCAGCGCGCGAGGGAAAGCCCGTATGCCGCAAACCCTGAGCCGTCGCCGTATTGTTCGGCGAGACGAAGGGCGCGCTCGGTTTCGGTCATCATCGCGTCACTCACGAGTTCGAATCCGAACACCACGAGGTCAACCCAGTACGCCACCGCGCCGGCCAACGAAACCGGATCGGATTCCAGACCCAATCGGCGAGCGACTTCGAGATCACGCAGCCCGTCCAGGCGGTTCCCGCTCATCACCTTGATGACACCAGACATGCCCATCACCGGCGCCTGGTCATAAGCCGTCAGATCTTCGCCGATCTCGCGGAGCCGCCGGATCGTCTGCAGGGCCTTGTCGAACCGGCACGTGATGTATTCCGCGAGCGCGATGGCAGTCAAGATTTCGGCCCGGTCCGCAGTCGACGCGTCGATAGTGTAGGACAGCTCATCGAGCTCCGCCGACAGGGACGCGGCATCGCGTAAACGGCCCTGGTTGGTGATGAGGGAATACACCCGGCCCGCCATTCCCAGCGCCAACGGCATCTTGTCGACGGATTGCGCTGTCAGCGCGCGCAATTCGTCAAAGCAGTTCTCTTCCTCATCATCCCCACCGACCACCCAGGCGGAGAAGCTCAACCGTGCACGTGGTGCAATGCGCCGGTCGGTGTCGCCCTCCTCCACGGGCAGCCGGTCGGCGATCGCGCGGGCCCGCTGCCAGCTGTCGCGAGCGGCCCCCACATCGTGTTGATACAGCCAGGTCGCGGCACGCATGTACCACGAGTAGGCCTCGCCGAGCTCCCCAGCCGATTCAAAGTGCCTGGCGATCAGCGCCGCATTTTGTTCTCCTGCTTCGCCGTTGCGCTCCCGGATCGATACGGCCAGCCGCTTGTGAATGGACGCCCTGGTTGACCGAAGTTGCGACTCATAGCACACCGTTCGCACCAATGGATGCCGGAACCGATAGCGCGGTACGGGGAGAAATTGGATTTGGTCGATCAGCTCGGTCGCGACGAGGCTGTCCAGCGTCACGGCGCGGGTATCCGGCAAGAGCGCTCGCAGCTCATCGAGGTCGAAACCGGAACCGACCACGGAGGCCACGTTGAGTGCCGACTTCTCATCAGGGCGGAGCCGGTCGATGCGCGCGGCGATGACGGACTGCACCGTACTCGGCACGGCAATCGATGTCAGCCGACCGACGAGGCGATACTGGCCGCGACTGCCCTCCAACACGCCTCGGCCCACCAGGTCGCGCACAATCTCTTCGATGAAGAACGGGTTGCCGCTCGATGCTTCGGCCACGCGGTCCGCAATGGTCGACGTCGTCGGATGCTCCCCGACCAGCGCCGCCGCCAGGATCGCCGTGGCCGTGTCGTCCAGAGGTGACAACACGATAGAAGCCTGCGCCGTGTGGTGCAGTGGCCCGTCGTGCCCTGGCCTCGTGGTGCCCAACAACATTGCCTGCTCCGCGGTGAGCATCGCCGCGAACGCGGCCAACACCTCTTCGCTGGCAGCGTCGATCCAGTGAAGATCCTCGACGATGAACGCCGTCCGGCCGGGCCCGGCGTTGGCCAGTCTCGCCATCACCTCGACCAGCCGGGCCCGACGCGCATCTGCACTGATCGCCGGGGCTAGCGCAGAGGGGTCGCTGATCGACAGAAGATTCAACACAAGCTGGCGATCGGCGTGTCGTATCCCGGGTACGCCCTTCAATCGTTCGGCAACGCGGGCCCGGGCCGAGAGACCGTCCAACCCACGCAGGCCGAACATCCCCCGCAGCATGCGCGACAAAACGCGTAGGGGAACGTGTTCGGCGTGCGATTCGCACCGCGTCATGACGGTCGTGGCACCGCGACCGTGGACGCGTGCTGTGAATTCGCGGATGATTCGGCTCTTGCCGACGCCGGCATCGCCGACAATGTTCACTGCGCTCAGTTGTTGTGCGTCGAACACGCTTAGCAGATGAGCGATCTCGGTATGGCGGCCTACCAGCGGCCCGTCGTTGCGCCCTAATACCAAGCGCTCCGACTCGACCGTCTGCAGCCGCCGGGCCTGGATCGGATGGCTGCCGCCCTTCACTGAAACGGACTCGATCGGCCCGAATACGGCGGAGGATCCAGCAAGTCGAGCTGTGGGCTCGGAGCACAGGATCCCACCGGCCCCGGCAGCAGACTCCATCCGCTGAGCCATCCCGACGGTGTGCCCCGATACAGTGTAACTACCTGGGCCCGAGCCCATCTCGCCTGCGATCACCTCACCGGAATTGAGCCCGATGCGCAGCTGTAGCTCGACACCGTCGCGCTGATGAATTTCATCGGCGAGTCCACGTACGATGGACTGGATCTCCACGGCCGCGATGCATGCACGCAAAGCGTGGTCTTCAAGGGCGAGGGGCGCGCCGAACAACGCCATCAACCCATCGCCCATGAACTTGTCGACTGTACCGCTGTAGCGCTGTACCACTGCCGCGGACCGATTGAGCAGCTGGTGCATGATTTCGCGGAATCGCTCGGATTCCAACGTGGCAGCGAGACCCATCGACTCCACGACATCGGCGAAAAGGATCGTGATCTGTTTACGTTCGAGGGCCGCCTGCGGCGGAGCAATAGCTGAGCCGCACGCATCGCAGAACCGCGCGAGTGCACGCAGACTGTTCCCGCATACAGCGCAGTGCGGATCTGTTCGGTTGAGCACATTGTTCATGCGACGCCCAGTTCGCCGGTGGCCGGCTCAGACGAGACTACCGTTTGGACTGTTCGTAGCATCGCGACTTAGACGAACGCCGTCGTCGGGGTTTCCAGCCATCGCAAAGAGCCCGCTTGTTAGCCTGGCTCAGATGAGTGTTGCGCTACGGGCCGGTATTCCGCCGTTCTACGTGATGGACGTGTGGCTGGCGGCCGCGGAGCGCCAGCGCTCCCACGGCGACCTGGTCAACCTGTCGGCGGGCCAGCCGAGCGCCGGCGCCCCCGTTGCCGTGCGGGCAGCGGCAAAGGACGCCTTGGACAGCGGGCCACTAGGCTACAGCGTGGCGCTGGGCATCCCCGAGTTGCGTTCCGCGATTGCAGGCTCCTACAAGAAGCGCCACGGGCTCGTCGTCGACCCCGACGAGGTCGTGATCACCACCGGCTCCAGCGGTGGATTCCTGCTGGCGTTCCTCGCGTGCTTCGATGTCGGCGACCGCGTGGCGATCGCCAGTCCCGGCTACCCCTGCTACCGCAACATCCTGTCGGCGCTGGGCTGTGAGGTGGTCGAGATGCCCTGCGGACCGGAAACCCGGTTCCAGCCGACGGCCCAGATGCTCGCCGACCTGAATCCGCCGGTGCAGGGCGTGATCGTGGCAAGCCCCGCCAACCCCACTGGGACGGTGATTCCACCCGAGGAGCTGGCGGCGATCGCGTCATGGTGTGAATCGAGGAGCGTTCGGCTGATCAGCGACGAGGTTTATCACGGCCTGGTGTACGAAGGCGCGCCTGCGACCAGCTGCGCGTGGCAGACGTCGCGAGATGCCGTGGTGGTCAACAGCTTTTCGAAGTACTTCGCGATGACCGGGTGGCGGCTGGGCTGGCTGCTGGTACCACGCGAACTGCTTCGCGCGGTCGACTGCCTGACGGGCAACTTCACTATCTGCCCGCCGGTGCTGGCCCAGTACGCCGCCGTCGCCGCGTTCTCACCGGAATCGGTCGCCGAGGCGGATGCGCTGCTGCATCATTACGCGGCGAACCGCCAGCTCTTGTTGGACGGGCTTCGCTCGATCGGCATCGACCGGCTTGCACCCACCGACGGCGCGTTCTACGTGTACGCCGACGTGTCGCACCTGACCACGGACTCGCTGTCGTTCTGCTCGAAGCTGTTGAACGACACCGGTGTTGCGATCGCGCCGGGCATCGACTTCGACACGGTGCGCGGCGGATCATTCGTCAGGCTGTCGTTCGCGGGCCCTAGAGGCGACATCGAGGAAGCGTTGCGCCGCATCGGGTCCTGGCTGGGCTAAGCGGGAGCGAGGTTGGCGACACGTAGGTCGACGAGGTCCCGAACGTAGCGGGCGCCCTCCAAGTCTCCTGGGACGACAAGCCTGGGCTGCCCGAGTGGCAGGCCGTCCTCTGTATACGCAACGAGAATCGGGGTGGCAGAAAGATCGGGCGAGCCTTCGGCCCACGCCAGCGCTGCACGGTAGCCGTCGGCTCCGGTCGCCAGGACGACTATCGACAGCGACGGATGTTTCGCGGCGGCGTCGACGACCGGATCCGCTGCAGATACCACATCGTCGAGTACGGCACCGGTATAGGTGTGATGTTCCGTCCGCGCGCTGGTTTCGAAGGCCACCGCTTGGCTCCTGGACGGAAACGCCTGCAGCGCAGTCATGGTGACGGTCAGCGGGTTTCGGACATCGCCCGACACGGTCAATTCGCCAGGGCCGTCGGCAGCCGCCACACCGACAGAGCCGGCAAGCAGGGCAGCGGATACCGCCGTCGAAACCCCACCCTTGACCACAGACGCAATCGACCTCATGCGGCGTAACGCTACTAACGCTTCAGGTTGGCGTACCAGTCGAGCAACGCGGGATCGTCCACGGCACTCTTCTCGACAATGCGCGCGGGGTCAGCGCCTTGGAACAGCTTCTTGATCGGCACCTCGAGCTTCTTGCCGGTCCTGGTGTGCGGAACGCCTGGGGCGACAATAATCTCGTCGGGCACGTGCCGCGGGGACACCTCGTCGCGAATCGTGCGCTTGATCCGTTCGCGTAGCTCGTCGGTAAGCTCCGCGTCGTCAGCGAGCACCACGAACAGCGGCATCCAGTAACCGCCATCGGACTGTTCTGCGCCGATGACCAACGCTTCGGCAACCTCCGGCAGCCTCTCGACGGCCTGGTAGATGTCGGCGCTGCCCATCCGGATGCCGTGCCGGTTCAGCGTCGAGTCGGAGCGTCCGTGCACGATGATGCTGTCGTGCCCGGTGATGGTGATCCAGTCGCCGTGCCGCCAGACTCGCGGGAACATCTCGAAATAGGCGCTGCGATAACGGGAACCGTCGGCGTCGTTCCAGAACGACACGGGCATCGACGGCATCGGCTTGGTGATGACCAGCTCGCCGACCTCGCCGCGCACCGGCTTGCCCGACTCGTCCCAGGCGTCCATCGCGACACCAAGGTAGGGCGCGGACAACTCCCCCGGCCACACCGGCACGGTGCGCACACCGCCGATGAACGCCGACACCACATCGGTGCCGCCGCTGATCGAGGCGACCTGCACCCGTTCCCCGACGTTGTCACGCAGCCACAGCGACGACGAAGGCGGCAGTGACGAGCCGGTGATGCCGACCGTTCGAAGGGCCGACAGGTCGTGCTCGGTGCGCGGGACCGCACCCGCCTTGGCGCAACCCAATACGTAGCCAGGGCTGGTTCCCAACACCGTAGCGCCGATTCGGCCGGCGATGTCCCACAACGCGTCCGGCTTCGGATGGTTCGGACTGCCGTCGTAGCAGACGATCGTCGCACCGACCAGAAGACCCGCGACCTGGAAGTTCCACATCATCCAGCTCGGGCTGGTGTACCAGAAGAACGTATCGTCGGCACCGATATCTGCTTGCAGCGCAATGGCTTTCAAATGCTCGAGCACGACACCGCCGTGCCCGTGCATGATTCCCTTCGGCAGCCCCGTGGTGCCGGACGAGAACAGAATCCACAGCGGATGGTCGAAATCGACCGGGACCGTCTCGAGTTGATCGGCGCCCTCCGCGGTGAGCTCGGATGCCAGCACGGTCGCCCGCAGCGTCGGCAGACCTGCCTGCAGCGCGGCGACGTCATCGCGCTTGTCATGGGTCTTGCCGCCGTAGCGATATCCGTCGGCGGTGACGAGGACGACCGGTTCCAGCTGGCCGAGCCGATCCAGCGCCGCCTTCGCGGAATAGTCCTGCCCGCAGGCGCTCCAGATGGCGCCGATGCTCGCGCTGGCGAGGAACGCGACGACGGCCTCGGGGATGTTGGGCAGATACCCGACGACACGGTCGCCTGCCGTCACACCGTGCGATCGTAGCGTCTGTGCGAATGCCGCAGTGCGGGCGAGCAATTGGTGCCATGACAGCTCGGTGACCTCGTCGCCTTCGCTGACATGCAGGATGGCGGGTCGGTCGGTACGCGCATTGCGCACGATCTGGTCGACATAGTTCAGGCGCACACCGGGGAACCACCGCGCCCCCGGCATCTCGGCGCTTTCCAGCACGCTGTCGGGGGGATCACCGAGGTCGAAGTACTCCCACAGCGCACCCCAGAACGCGGCGGGGTCGTCGACCGACCACTGCCACAACGCCCGGTAATCCGCTATCGGTGCACCGGTGCGCTGCTGCACGAACCGGGCGAAATCGGTGACGCGTGCGTCGGCGATATCGCGTTCCGTCGGCTGCCACTGCGGAGCAACCAGCGCCTCTGAGGCATGTGTCATCGGGCGCTCCAGCCTCCGTCCATCGTGTACGACGCGCCGGTCACCATCCCTGCCGCCGGCGAGGCCAGCCAACCGACCAGCGCGGCAACCTCTTCCGGCTCGACCAGCCGTTTAATCGCGCTCTCCTTCAGCAGAATCTCGGCCACCACCTGATCCTCGGGGATGCCGTGGGTGCGGGCCTGGTCGGCGATCTGCTTGGTCACCAGCGGCGTGCGGACGTATGCGGGATTCACACAGTTGCTCGTCACGCCATGCGGGCCGCCCTCGAGCGCCGTCACCTTCGACAGGCCCTCCAGCGCGTGTTTTGCGGTGACGTAGCCGACCTTGTACTCGGAAGCGCGAATGCCGTGCACCGATGAGATGTTAATGACGCGGCCGAACTTCTGCCGGTACATGTGCGGAAGCGCCGCCCGGATGAGCAGGAACGGCGCCTCCACCATCAGTGCCACCAGGGTCCGGAATCGCTCGGGTGCGAAGTCGACGATCGAGTTGATGCTCTGCACACCGGCGTTGTTCACCAGGATGTCGGCCTCCAGCCGCAGGTTCTCCAGCGATGAGACATCGAGGAGATCCACCGTCCATGCTTGCCCGCCGATGGCCTGCGCCAGATCCTTCGCGCCGGCTTCGTCTACGTCGGCGACCGTGACCGTCGCGCCGTGAGCCGCAAGCTCCCTGGCGCACGCCGCACCGATCCCGCTCGCACCACCGGTGACGAGTGCCGTGCGACCGTTGAGGGCGGTCGATGCCGCACCCGGCTTGGCGAGGTCGTCGCGGACACTCATCGCACACTCCTGCCTCAGATGTGATAGCGGACACAGATCTGAAGTGAGTATTCATGCAGATTCACAGGCACGCAATGGCCAAAACTGCAGCAGCCATCTGCAAAAATGCAGATATGCCCGCGCCATCGTCAGGCCGCCGCCCGAGCGCCGATGACCTGTTGGTGCTGCTCGCGGTGGGCCGGTCCGGGCGGTACAACACCGCGGCCGAGGAGCTCGGCCTCAACCACACCACGATCTCGCGCCGTATCGCCGCGCTGGAATCCTCTATCGGCGGCCGGGTGCTGGCGCGCGTCGGCGGCGGCTGGGAGCTCACCGAGCTCGGCCGCGAGGCCCTGTCTGCAGCGGAGGTCGTTGAATCGGCGGTCCGCTCGTTGACCGTGGACCCCGGCGGCATGCGCACCCTCGAAGGCGTGGTGCGGATATCGGCCACCGATGGATTCAGCGCGTACATCGCCGCGCCTGCGGCCGCACAGGTGCAACGCCGACACCCCAACGTGGCGGTCGAGATCGTCGCCACCACCAGACGGGCCACCCAGCAGAGATCGGGCCTCGATGTCGAGGTGGTCGTCGGTGAGCCGAAGGTCCATCGCGCCAAGGCGATTCGGCTCGGCGACTATTGCCTCGGTCTGTACGGTTCCCGCCGCTATCTCGCCGAGCACGGGATGCCGACGAGCATCGCGGATCTCGCCCGCTATCCCCTGGTCTACTTCATCGACTCGATGTTGCAGGTCGACGACCTGGACATCGCCACGAGCTTCGCGCCTGCGATGCGCGAATCAGTCACGTCCACCAATGTTTTCGTGCACGTCGAAGCAACCCGGGCCGACGCAGGCATCGGCATGTTGCCGTGCTTCATGGCCGACCGCCACGACGACCTGGTCCGCGTGCTGCCCGACGCCGTGGCGATCCAGTTGACCTATTGGCTGGTCACCCGTGCCGAGACCCTGCGCAGGCCAGAAGTCGCCGCCGTGGTGGACGCGATCCGCGACCGCGTGCACGAACAGCGCGACGTCCTCCTCGGCCGGCGTCAGTGACCAAGAGAGGTCACGGAACGCTGTCCCACTTCTCGTCATCGACATCGGCGATGCAGTGGTATGCGATCACCGGAGTCCCCGGCTGGGCCACGCCGCCGAAAACGTTGAGGCAGGGACCGAGGGCGCTGGTGACCTGGCCGTTGCCCTGAGCAGCCCAACGCATGTTGTTCGCGCTCGCCTGGCACGGCGCGAGCATCGCCGGGGTGTTATCCGCTGCGTCGCTGATGCTCACGCAGCGCCCGGGGAATGCGGCGCTTTCGATCTGACCGGCGGAGTTGAGGACCCAGCGCTGGGAGTTTGACCCATTGCAGGGGTTCACCACCGTCGCCGCGTTGTTCCCGTTCGGGCCGTCCAAGCACCAATCGCCCAATCGGCTCTTCAGCTGGACCGGCTCAGCGGCACTCGAAATACCAGCGCTGAGCAGTGCGACGCCGAAAATTGCGCCGCTTGCGACGATGGCCCGGCACACACCGCCCATGGTTCCAGGATCCGCCACGAAGGCGAGAAAAGACACCCATCCTGATCTGACCGCTTGCGGTTGGACGCGCATCTTGCTGCAGTCATGGCATGCCGTTCATCGATCACCCGAAGGGGCACGCCTACTACCGGCACTGGGCTGCCGCCGAGCCACGCGCGGCCGTCATCTTCCTGCACGGCTTCGGCGAGCACACCGGTGTCTATCACCGGTACGGCTTCGCGCTGAACGCCGCGGGCATCGACCTGTGGGCCGTCGATCAGTTCGGCCACGGCCTCAGCCCCGGGGACCGGGGAGACTTCGGGTCGATTGAGGACAGCTCGGCGCTGGCCGACACCTTGACCGAACTCGCCGAACGCGAGCGTCCCGGACTGCCGCTGATCGCGCAGGGGCATTCGTTCGGCTCGGTCGTCACACTCTTCCGGCTGCTGGGGCAGCCCGAACGCTACCGGGCGGGCGTCATCTCCGGCGCCCCACTCGTTCCGATCCCCGAAATGCTCGACGCCGACAGCTCATTCGATCTGGACCCGAGCTGGCTCTCCGGTGACCCGTTCTATCTCGATTCATTGGAGAACGACCCACTGGCGTTCGTCGATGCCGACGGTTTGCCGCTGGCGCGAGAACTGGACAAGGCGTGGGACCGGTTCGGCGCCGAACTGCCCAAGCTCACAGTGCCGACGCTGGCGGTGCACGGCGTCAATGATCCGATCGCGCCGATCGATCCGGTGCGCGCCTACGCCGAACAGATCGATCCGCTGCAGCTCAAGGAGTTTCCCGGCGCGCACCACGACATTCTCAACGAGACTGTGCATCGCGAAGTGGCGGCGGCCGTAATCGACTTCGTCGACACACAGGCAGGACGATAGGGTCATTCCGACCTGGAGCGGCTGCACCGTGCGCGATGTCGTATATCGACGGCGTGTGCTGTGGCAGACTGCCTGCGAGGTTGGACCTGCAGGGACGTTTCGACATGGACCGGACCGCAGCGACGACGAGGAGCCATGAGTGGGGTCGGAGGAATTTCCACCGCAGGGAAACGGTCCGTCGGGGGAAGACACCGGCTCGCCCGGTGACGAGCAGAGCCGGCAGCCCGGCCAGCCCTCGCCCGGTGGCAGCATGCGGTTTCAGGATCCCGCGACGGCACGACCGCGCCCGCCTACCGTCGGTGAGACCCGGGCCCGCGAGAAGGCCGAGCGCAAGCGCCAAGAGCTCGAGAAAGCACGAGTCGAGGCCGAACTCAAGCGGTATCAACGCAACCAGCGGCTGAAGGGTGGTGCCGCGGTCGTCGGTGTAGTTGGTGTTGTTGCGGCGCTCGGCTATTGGGCGTTGTCGCCGCGTACGGTCAACGCGCAGTGCGTCCAGGAAGACGCCTCGGGCGGCCCGATCATCGTGCCCGACAGCTACTGCACCGGCCACGGCGGCGGCATCGGCGGCCTCTTCATCTACAGCGGCCACCAGTACCGCTACTACTACGGCAGCACCGGAACCGTTGGGGCGAGGCCGGCTGGGGGCACCACGATCGCGCCAAAGGGCACCACCGTCAAGACGTCGTCGGGCACCACCATCCAACGCGGCGGTCTTGGCAGCAAATTTTCTGGCAGCGGCGGCGGCTAGAGCAGCGGCTGGTGAAACGCGTCAGAACGGAGCGGCGGCCGGACTGGTTGTCGATCGTGGAAGCACAGGGGCTCGTCTTCGGCACGCCCGCGCTCGATGCGGCCGGAGGGGACCGCGTGTACTGGGACGAGTCCGTGTACTACGAGTTCGAGATGGATGAGGTGCTGGCGCTGGAGGCCGACGTCGAACTGCTCCATTCGATGTGCCTGCATGCCGTCGAGCAGGTCGTGCTCATGGAGCGGTACGCGGATTTCGGCCTTCCGGAGTGGAGTTGGCAGCCGATCGCCGAGTCGTGGCGACGCTCCGATCCGTACGTCTACGGGCGCTTCGACCTGCGTTACGACGCCCGCTCGCCTGCGAAGCTGTTGGAGTACAACGCCGATACCCCGACCACGTTGCTGGAGTCGGGGGTCTTGCAGTGGCATTGGCTGCAGGATGTGTTCCCGGGCTTCGATCAATGGAACTCGCTGCACGAACAGCTCGTGGACCGGTGGAAGGTCGTGCGGGATACTCTGCCCAGCAATGAGCTTTACTTCTCATGGTCCGGTGCCGAGCAGACCGGCGAGGATCAGATTACGACGACCTACATGCAGGAGACTGCGGCTGAGGCCGGGTTCGAGACGGTAGCTCTGGAAATCGAGGACGTCGGCTGGGACACCGCGCTGGAGCGCTTCGTCGACTTGGAAGAAGCGCCGATCGCTGCGATGTTCAAGCTCTACCCATGGGAGTGGGTGTTGGACGACGCGTTCGGCCAGCGCGTGGTGTCGAGCCTGCCAGATACCATGTGGATCGAGCCGCTGTGGAAGACGCTGCTGTCGAACAAGGCGATCCTGGCGATCCTGTGGGAGATGTATCCCGGCCACCCGAACCTGCTGCCTGCATACCTTGATGACCCCCACGAGCTCACCGAGTATGTCCGCAAACCCAAGCTCGGGCGCGAGGGCGGCAACATCACCATCGTCGGGCCCGGCATCGAGATGGCCACCGGCGGTGTCTACGGCGAAGAGGGCTACGTCTACCAACTCTTCGACCCACTGCCCCTTTTCGACGACATGCGGCCCTCGCTCGGTGCGTGGGTGGTCGGCGATTCGTCTGCGGGGTTGGGGATCCGCGAGGCCAGCGGACTGGTGACCAACGACCGTGCAGCTTTTGTCCCGCACCGAATTCCATTGACCGGAGAAAGTTAACGATGACAACCACCGTGATGGCGCTGGAGCCCGACTTCTGGCATTCGATCGGCCGCGGCGTCGGCGCCATGTGGCTGTATGCCGCTGTCGGGCTGGTGCTGATGGTGATCGGGTTCTACGCCATCGACCTGACCACGCCGGGTCCGCTGCGCCAAATGGTCAAGCAGGGCAAGCCGAATGCCGTCGTCATTTCCGCGGCGGGCATCGTCAGCATGGCGTTCATCGTGGTGCTGGCGATCTATTCGTCCGGCGGCAGGCTTGCCGAGGGACTGACCGCCGCGGCGATCTTCGGCTTCGTCGGCATCGTCGCGCAGGTTGTCATGATGCGTGTCGCGACGATGGTGCTCGGCGTCAATATGTCCGGCTGTTTGGAATCCGACAGCTTCTCCCACGAGTCGCTGATGGTGGCTGCCGCGCAGTTCGCGCTCGGGCTGGTCGTGGCGGTCGCCATCCTTTGAGACCTCGGCAGCTGCCAGTTGAACCGTGAAGCTCAGGCGCGGGGATCGCTTCACCCGGATGTCCGCCACGGTGGACGACCTCGAGCTGCCCCCGGCCGTTTTCGCGACGTGTCCGTGGCAACCGCGCGAGCCCATCGAGACAGGGTTTGCGGCAATGGCCGCGCTGCTGTGCACCCGCGCTGTGGGACAACCAGGTGGTCGGCGTGCCGTCGCGCGGCGTCGACGAACGGCGGCACGGCCTGATTCTCTGCACGGCGCGGTATGCGGCGTTCTGCAACAAGGCCTAAGGTCAACGTCTCCACCGCCATCCCAAGGGCGGCGCACCAGAGGGCCTGCCCGCGGCCGTCGACTCGGTCGGAGAGCAACTCCGGAGGACGGTCGTCGCAGGGGAGCTCGTCGCGAACCCTGGCGAGAAGTGCGTCCTGTGGGGTCTGGATACACGGGTCGGTGTGGTTGGGCCGTGGTCTCGATCCGGCCCGTGTGGTCGCGATCCAGGATGCAGTCGCCGCGGCCCCGGGCACGCCGTAGGGTGTCCCCGTGCTGAGAAGGCCGGTGATCGCCGCCGCGGCCGTGCTGGCAGCGGGGGTATACCTCGCCACTCCGACCAGCGCCGATCCCGGAGACAACCCGTGCGAGTTCGCGATCAACTACTTCTGCAAGTTCATCCCGATTGCGCCGGACCTCGAGGGCGACGTCGACCTCACGACGGACCAACCGCCCGCCGATCCCAACGCGCCGCCGCCGGAATCGCTTCCTGTTGTCGACCCCTGCGCAGCTGGCTGCATCTAGAAGGCGTATCGGCCGCAAAGGTCCATCGGCGAGCATGCCCTCAGCCGATCAGACCAACTGTGGCTGCGCACGGCTCTCACTAACCGTCCTAATCCCGGTCCAACGCACGACGTGAGGCCGTCTTGTCGGTAGGGCGTGCGAAAGTGCGGGTGCGATGAAGCGGCACTCAACGTTCAAATTCTGCCTCAACCCAACGGCCGAGCAGCAGGGCATCCTCGCTCGGCGTGCCGGCGCCGCCCGGTTCGCGTTCAACCAGTGCCTCCACATGGTGGGGAGTGCGCTCGCGCAACACCGAACCGACCCGGATGTCAACGTGCCGTGGACTGGTTACGACCTGATCAACACCTTCAACATCTGGAAAAGAAGCGAGGCCGCCGGACGGCTGTTTGCTATCGACGGAGAGGGCGTTGCCTCCATGGTCGTGACGGGGCTGCCGTGGCGACGGGAGATCTGCCAGCAAGTGTTCGAAGAGGCCGCCGTCGACTGCGGGCGGGCACTAGCCGCCTGGTCGCAGTCCCGCAGAGGTACCCGTCGTGGCCCCCACGTTCGGTTTCCGCGGTTCAAGAAAAAGGCTGCCGGAGGAAGGCAGACGTTTCGGCTGCGCAACAAACATCCCAAGGGACGCCAGCCGACGATTCGTTTGGGCGAGACACATCCACGATCAGTGACACTCCCCGGTATTGGCGTTGTTGGATACGCGACGACACCCGCCGGTTGCGGCACATGCTAGCCAAAGACCGCGCAAAGGTTCTGTCCGCCACTGTCATCCAACAGGGTGGACGCTGGTGGGTAGCACTGAATGTGGCGGCCGCTGACCTACATCCGTCCCTCCGTCACCCGGCCCGCACGGACAGCGACCGCGGCGGTTGGGTGGGACTCGACCGAGGTCTGGCAGCCTTTGTCGTCGCCGCCAGTGCCGATGGTCATGAAGTCGCACGGATCCAGGACGCGCCCAAGGCGCTGCGTGCCGGTATGCGCCAACAGCGTCGACTCGCGAAGTCGTTGTCTCGCAAGAAGAAAGGATCGCACAACCGCCGCCAGTGTGCTGCCGGCTGGCACGTCACCACAACCATATCCGCAACATTCGCAGGCACTTCTTGTATCGGGTATCTAACGAGCTCGCCAAGACCCACGACAGGCTCGTGATTGAGGATCTGAATGTGTCCGGAATGCTGCGTAATCACCGCCTCGCCCAAGCCATTGGAGACGCTGGCTGGGCCGAATTCGCACGCCAGCTGCGCTATAAGACTGACTGGCGCAATCGCGAGCTCGCAATCGAGGACCGGTGGTATCCGTCGAGCCAAGTCTGTTCACGGTGCGGCAACCGTAACCACAGAATGACATTGAGTGACCGGGTGTTTATCTGCGACTGCGGGTATTCGGACGATCGTGACCGTAACGCCGCTGCCAACCTTGCCAGATGGGCGGAGCGACATCATCTCGAACCCCGGACCCCCAAGCACGGAGGCCGGGTCACCAATGTCCGCCGACGAGATGGCGCTGACCGGCACGTCACTCGTGTCGGTGAAACCACCTCGGAAGACGTGGGAACCGACGTTCAAGCCACACCCGTGGCCCGAACAGAGGACGCCCGAGAAGGGCGGTGTCACACACCAACTAGGTTGTGTGACACGCTTCAAAGCCAGGTGTCGTCGGTAGTCGCGGTGAGGAAGGCCTCAAGGTCATCGCGCCACTGCGCCGGGGTGTTCTTGTCGGGCTCGATGCCGGTGTACTCGCCGCGGTAGAACAGCAGCGGACGCGGCTTCTTGTGCGGCGCGTCCGACAACGAGTGCACGGCACCGAACACCACGTAGTGATCGCCGCCGTCGTGCACGGAGTCCACGGTGCAGTCGATGTGCGCCAGGGTCCCTTCGATGATCGGCGAGCCGAGTTGAGAAGGTCGCCAGTCGATTCCGGCGAACTTATCTGGGTCCTTGGATCCGAAACGCGCCGAGACGTCCTTCTGCTTCTCGTGCAGGACGTTGACGCAGAACTGCCCGCTGGACTCGATGGCCTGCCAGGATCTCGACACCTTGGTCGGACAGAACAGCACCAAGGGCGGGTCCAGTGACAGCGCGGCGAACGACTGACACGCAAAGCCTACCGGCGCGCTTTCGTGCATGGTGGTGATCACGGTGATACCGGTACAGAACTGCCCCAGCACATTTCGGAATGTGCGAGGGTCGAGCGGTGGCTTGCTCACTAGCTCTTGAAGCCTACGCTGAAGTCGTGGCCCCACAGGCTGACGGCAGTGCTCTCCCGGGCCACCCAGCTGTCGTCCTCGACTTCAAGTCCTTCACAACCGAATTCGACGTCGAAGCCGCCGGGCGTCTTCATGTAGAAGGACAGCATCTTGTCGTTCACGTGCCTGCCGAGGGTCGCTGACATCGGCACCTTGCGGCGCAGCGCGCGGTCCAGGCAGAGCCCGACGTCGTCGGCGTTCTCGACCTCCACCATCAAATGGACGATGCCGCTGGGCGTCTCGCCCGGCATGAACGCCAGGCTGTGATGGCGCGGGTTGACCCCGAAGAAGCGCAGCCAAGCCGGCGCGCCGTCGGCGGGCCTGCCGACCAGTTGTGGTGGCAACCGCATCGAGTCGCGAAGCCTGAAGCCAAGGACGTCGCGGTAAAAGTGCAACGACTCCACGTCGTCGCGAGTGGTCAGCACCACGTGGCCGAGACCCTGCTCCTCCGTGACGAATTTGTGCCCGTACGGGCTGGCGACGCGACGGTGCTCCAGCGCCGCGCCATGAAAGACCTCGAGGCAGTTGCCGGAGGGATCCTGGAACCGGATCATCTCGTCGACGCGACGGTCGGCAAGCTCAGCGGCAGCGGCCTCCTTGTAGGGCGTGCCCTCCACATCGAGCCGCTTGCGGATCTCTTGCAGTCCTTGGGCATTGGCGCATTCCCAGCCGGACTCCAGCAGCCGGTCGCTCTCGCCAGGCACGATCACCAGACGCGCGGGGAACTCGTCCATCCGCAGATAAAGTGCACCGTCGGTCAGCCCCTTGCCCTCGGCCATGCCGAGCACCTTCAGGCCGTACTCGCGCCAGGCCGCAACGTTCGTCGACTCGATCCGCAGATAGCCCAGTGACCGGATGCTCATGACGCGCCCTTCCCAGAAACGTTCCTCAGGAAATCGACAGTCAGCCTGTTGAACTCGTCGAACTTCTCCACCTGGGCCCAGTGCCCGCATTGGCCGAAGACGTGCAGTTGCACTCGCGGGATCTGCTTGAGTGCCACCAGTGCGCCGTCGAGCGGGTTGACGCGGTCCTCCCGCCCCCAGATCAGGAGCACCGGCTGGCGCAGCCTGTAGACCTCACGCCACATCATGCCGAGCTCGAAGTCAGGGCCGGCGAACGACTTTCCCATCGCCCGGGTTGCCGCCAGCGACTCCGGCGTGCTTGCGATTGCGAAGCGCTCGTCGATCAGTTCCGGGGTGATCAACTTCTGGTCGTACACCATGATCCGCAGGAACGCCTCGAGGTTCTCGCGCGTGGGCTCATAGGAGAACTTGCCGAGCAGCTTGACGCCCTCAGTCGGGTCGGGCGCGAACAGGTTGACCGAGAGGCCGCCAGGACCCATCAGCACCAGCCGCCCTGCCCGGTCCGGGTTGTCAAGCGCGAACCGCACGGCGGTGCCGCCGCCGAGCGAATTGCCCACCAGCGCAGCGCGTTCGATGCCTAGGTGGTCGAACAGGTTCAGCAACGCAGTCGCGCTGTAGCGGTTGTACTGCTCGTGCTCGGTGTGCTTGTCGGAGTGGCCGTAGCCGGGCTGGTCGACGGCAAGCACATGGAAATGCTGCGCCAGCACGCCGATATTGCGTCCGAAATTCGACCAGCTCGACGCACCTGGGCCACCGCCGTGCAGCAGCACGACCGTCTGATCGTTGCCGACACCCGCCTCGTGGTAGTGCAGCCGCATGGCAGGGCCTTTGCCGTGTACCGCGGCAAAGCGTGACGTCGATTCGAAGGTGATACCGTCGGCCGTCAAAACAGGCTGAGTCATCTAGACCATCGTGTCCTGAGGCGGCAACCCGAACTCGTTGTTGCCGAAGATCAGGTAGGCACGTTCGGGATCATTGGCCGCGTGTACCCGGCCCGCGTGCGCGTCGCGCCAGAACCGTTGCACCGGAGCATCGTTGTTCAATGCGGTGGCGCCGGAGGCCTCGAAGAGACGATCGATCGACGCGATCGCGCGGCCGGTGGCGCGCACCTGGTCGCGACGGGCGCGGGCCCGCAACTCGAACGGGATCTCCCTGTCCCCCTTCAGCAACGCGTACTCGTCGCCGACATTGCCGATCAGCTGGCGCCATGCGGCGTCGATGTCGCTGGCGGCCTCCGCGATACGGACCTTGGCGAACGGGTCGTCCTTGGCCTTCTCCCCCGCGAACGCGGCGCGCACACGCTTGCCCTGGTGCTCGACATGGGCGTCGTAGGCGCCGTACGCCATGCCGACGATCGGCGCCGAGATGGTCGTGGGATGCACAGTGCCCCAGGGCATCTTGTATACCGGTGCGGTGTTGGTCTGCAGGCCACCCGCGGTGCGGTCGTTCATGGCCTTGTATGAGAGGAAGCGGTGCCGCGGCACGAAGACGTCCTTGACCACGATGGTGTTGCTGCCGGTACCGCGCAGGCCGACGACGTGCCATACGTCGTCGATGCGGTACTCAGTGCGCGGAATCAGGAAGCTGCCGAAATCTACTGGCCTGCCGTCCTTGATGACGGGGCCGCCAAGGAACGCCCATGTGGCGTGGTCGCAACCGGACGACCAGTTCCACGAGCCGTTGACGAGGTAGCCACCGTCGACCACGGTGCCCGCGCCCATCGGCGCGTACGACGATGAGACGCGCACGGCGGGATCGTCGCCCCACACCTCTTCCTGTGCCTGCTGATCGAATAGCGCCAGGTGCCAGTTGTGCACGCCGATGATCGAGCTGACCCACCCGGTCGAACCACACGCCGTCGCGATGCGGCGCACGGCTTCGTAGAACACGGTCGGGTCGCACTGCAGGCCGCCCCACTGCTCGGGTTGGAGCAGTTTGAAGAAGCCGACCTCGTCGAGCTCGGCGACGGTCTCGTCGGGCAGCCGCCGCAGATCCTCCGTCGCCTGGGCTCGCTTGGCGATCAGCGGTAACAGGTCGTCGATGCCGGCTAAGACCGACTGCACGTCACCCTGTTCAATGGACGTCACTGGTTTGCCTCCCGGGAGTTCGGACCTAAAGGAAGATTAGAACACGTTACGATTTGTGTCGAGCAGGGCATTCCTGCGGCGGCTGGACCTGGGAACATGCGTTTCTGTAACCTGTTCTAGTTATCGGCACACGGAAGGGCGAAGCAGTGACGGACGAGCCACTCGGTAGCCACGTGCTCGAGCTGCAGGTGGCCGACGTCGTGGAGGAGACTTCAGACGCGCGGTCGCTGGTGTTCGCCGTGCCCGACGGTGTCGAGATTCCTGCCGACCGGCTGCGCTATTCGCCCGGACAGTTCCTGACTCTGCGTGTGCCGAGCGACCGCACCGGCTCGGTGGCCCGCTGCTACTCGCTGTGCAGCTCGCCCTTCACCGACGACCAGCTGACCGTCACCGTCAAGCGCACGGTCGACGGGTATGCGTCGAATTGGTTGTGCGACAACGCCCATCCGGGGATGAAGATCCACGTGCTCGCGCCGTCGGGCACCTTCGTGCCGAGAACCCTCGACCAAGACTTCCTACTTCTGGCGGCAGGCAGCGGCATCACGCCGATGATGTCGATCTGCAAGTCCGCCCTCTCCGAGGGCGGCGGCAAGGTGGTACTGATCTACGCCAACCGCGACGAGAACTCGGTGATCTTCGCTGGCGCACTGCGCGAATTGTCGGCGAAGTACCCCGACCGGCTCACCGTCGTGCACTGGCTGGAGACGGTGCAGGGGCTGCCGACTGCGGCGGCGTTGGCCGGCCTTGCCGGGCCGTACATCGGCCGCGACGCCTACATCTGCGGACCCGGCCCGTTCATGGCGGCGGCCGAGGAAGCGCTGAAGAACTCGGACGCGCCTGCCCACAAGATCCACATCGAGGTGTTCAAGTCGCTGGAGTCCGATCCGTTCGCTGCGGTCGTCATCGAGGAGGACGACAGCGACGAGGGGCCGGCCACCGCGATCGTCACGCTCGACGGTGAGCGGCATGAGGTGCGCTGGCCACGGAGCGCGAAGCTTCTCGACGTCCTGCTCGACAAGGGTCTCGACGCCCCGTTCTCCTGCCGCGAGGGCCACTGCGGCGCTTGCGCGGTGCTCAAGAAGAGCGGCGACGTCGAGATGGAGGTCAACGACGTGCTCGAGCAACAGGATCTCGACGAGGGTCTGATCCTCGGCTGCCAGGCCCGGCCGCGGTCCGATTCCGTCGAAGTCACTTACGACGAATAGGGGACGGCTAACTTCGTGACGATGAACCGGCTCACGGCAGCGGGCGCGGCGGCAATGCTGGCCGCGGCGCTCGCGCCCACCGCGTCGGCCTCGGCTGCGTCCAACTCGGCCGTCACCTCGATCCCTGTCGATCCGGCGACCCAAATAGAAATGCACGTCACCGCCAACTGCGCGGGAACCAGGTGCACGTTCAACACCACCGCCAACCTGTTGACGCCGGACGGCCCGACCGGATTCCCCGGCGACACATGGGCACGACAGACCATCACGGTGCGCAGCTCGGACCGCAACGTGTGGCAGGAAGCCGGGTACAGCGCACCTTCCGGCACGCCCAGGGCGGACAAGGGCGCGAACCACGACAACGTGCTTTCGAAGATGTACAAGTCACTCAGCGACGTCGAGATCTCGGTAACCACCTTTGGCGGTGGACCGATCGAACGCTTTCAGGTCGACGGCGACTCGGTACCCACCGACTGGAGCACCGGCCAGCCGAACACCCGCGCCAACTTCATCGCTTGCTCCGTCATCCAGGTGGTTTACGGCGGCGTGAATCTCACGACGCCGACCGCCTGCGCTCAGACGACGTTCAGCTAGCCGTCGCGTCCAGGGAGCCCACCCGCGCCGCACCATCCTTGGGCCCTGACTGCGGTGAGAGGTTCGGCCAACCAACAGGTAGGCATTTGGTCGTGGACGCCGCTGCTCTCTCGCATTTGACTCGACGGTAGTCGAATGGGGAAGGGCCAAAGCCATGACACACAAGCACATTGTTGACGAGGTCGCCGATTTCGTGGTCGGGGCGACTACCGCTGATATCAGTGCCGGCGCTATGCGGACGCTGAAGCGGAATGTGCTCGACAGCATCGCCTGTGCCGTGGGCGCACTCGATGGAGAGCTCATCGAACCGATCCGCGCGCACGCCGAGCAGTTCAGCGGCCGCCCCACCGCGACATTCATCGGTGGCGGACGCGCCTCGGTGGATCAAGCCGCGTTCTTCAACGCCGTGCTGGTGCGCTATCCCGACCTGCTCGATACTTTCCTGACGCCGGGCGGCCTCTGCCATCCCGCAGACAACTTCGGCGCGATCCTGGCGGTTGCCGAGCACGTCGGCGCGAGCGGTTCGGATTTCCTGCTCGCACTTGCGGTCGCATACGAGGTCCAGTGCCGGTTCAGCGCCCAGGTTCCGGTCATGGCCCGCGGTCTCAACCACGCGCTGCAGCTTGCGATGTCGGCTTCCGCCGGGTCGGCGAAGCTGCTGGACTTCGACCCCGCGCGAACCGCATCAGCCATTGCCGCGTCGACAGCGGACAACGTGTCGCTTGCCGCCGTACACGCCGAACCGGTCTCGAATTGGAAGGGCATCTCCCCTGCCATCACCGGCATGCGCGCGGTGTACACCACCTTGCTGGCCGGCCGCGGAATCACCGGGCCGCGAGCGCTTTTCGACGGCCCCAACGGCCTCGAGCAGCTCTTCGACCAGGGCATCGACATGCGCACCGGCGACCGTTCGTTGACCGCCGTCGGGCAGACCTACCTCAAGCAATACTGCTCACTGATCCACGGGCAGGCCATCATCGATGCGACGCTGGCGCTCCGCGACGATCATCATGTCTTCGGTAGCGACGTCGCGTCGGTGACCCTCGAGGTGTTCCAGGGTGCCTACGACTTCGCCGGTGGTGGCAGCTACGGCAGCAAGGACCACCCGTCGACGAAGGAGCAGGCCGACTACAACCTGAAGTACCTCAGCGCGGTGGCACTGCTCGACGGTCAGGTCGGTCCCGAACAGGTGGAGACCGAGCGCATCAATCGCGCCGACGTCCAGGATCTGCTGTCGCGCGTCGACGTCAAGCCTGCGCCCGATCTGACGGCCGCCTATCCCGAACGCACGTCCGCCCGCGTGCACATCGTGACGCACGACGGGCGGACACTGTCCCGCGAACAGTCGGACTTCGAGGGCTCGCCGACGCGGCCGATGTCGTGGGATCGCGTAGTCGAGAAGTTCGACTGGCTCGCCGAGCCGTTCGCCGACGATGCGCTACGCGCCGACATCGTGTCCGCCGTCGGTAATCTCGACCACATCCGGGTCTCGGAACTGGTGGGCTTGCTGTCCGCTGCGAGCCCGACGGCCAAGGGGCCACGTAGTAGGGGACGACTCTGAGAAGCTCCCGCCATTCGTGAGCGCCACGGGAGGCGGACCTAGCGCGGCAGCCCGAGCAGCCGCTCACCGGCCAGTGTGAGCAGGATCTGCTCGGTGCCGCCTGCGATGGTCAGGCAGCGCGTGTTGAGGAAGTCGTGCACCTCTTTGTTCTCGACGACGCCCGCGCCCTCCGACAGCTCCATCCGGAACTCGGAGAGCTCCTGCCGGTACCGGACGCCAATCAGCTTGCGCGCGCTGGCCTGCGGGCCAGGGTCCTGACCGCCGAGGGCCAGCTGCGCAATCCGCTGGTCGAGCAGCGACCCCACCTGCGCGGAGCGGATCAGTTCACCGAGCCGGTCGGCCACGGCGGGGTCGAGTTCGAGTTTGGCGACCGTGCGAAGCAGCTCTTCCATCGGATTGCCCAAGGCGGTGCCATGGGCCATCGCGACGCGCTCGTTGGCCAGCGTTGTGCGGGCCAGCCGCCAGCCGTCGTTGACCTGCCCGACGACCATCTCGTCCGGCACGAAGACCTCGTCGAAGAACACCTCGTTGAACAGGTTGTCGCCGGTGATCTCGCGCAACGGCCGGATGTCGATGCCCGGTGACTTCATGTCGACGAGGAAGTACGTGATGCCCTTGTGCTTCGGCGCGTCTGCGTCGGTGCGTGCCAGGCAGACTCCCCATTGCGCCCAGTTCGCCCGCGACGTCCACACCTTCTGCCCCGTGAGCTTCCAACCTCCTTCGGCGCGAACGGCTTTCATCCGCAGAGAGGCAAGGTCGGAGCCTGCGCCCGGTTCACTGAACAACTGGCACCAGAACAGCTCACCGCTCAATGTTGCGGGCACGAACCGCTCGATCTGCTCGGGGCTGCCGTGCTCGAGGATCGTCGGCGCGGCCCACCAGCCGATGACAAGGTCCGGCCGCACTACGCCGGCCTTGGCCATCTCCTGATCGATCAGCAGCTGCTCGGCCGGACCGGCTTCGCGGCCGTAGGGTCGCGGCCAGTGCGGCGCCAGCAACCTGGTCTCGGCAAGCGCCACTTGCTGCTTCTCGGCGGGCAGCACGGCGACTTCGGCTACCGCAGAAGCGATTTCGGGCTGCAGATCCGCAACTGAATCCAGATCGACATGCAGTTCGCGGCGTACGCCCTGGCCCGTCAGTGCCGCGATTCGTCGCAGCCAATACGGCAGGCCGCCGAGGAACTGCGCGATCCCGTGCGCACGGCGCAGATACAGATGTGCGTCGTGTTCAAACGTGATCCCGATGCCGCCGAGTACCTGAATGCAGTCCTTGGCGTTGGCCTTCGCCGCTTCGATCGCGGTCGACGCCGCGACCGCCGCGGCGATAGAGAGTTGTCGCTCATCGGGATTGGCCACGGCGGCGGCAGCGTCACTCGCGGCTACCGAAATCTGCTCCGACCGCAACAGCATCTCGGCGCACATGTGCTTGATGGCCTGGAAACTGCCGATCGGCTTACCGAACTGCTCGCGCACCTTCGCGTACTCGGTGGCGGTCCGCAGTGTCCAGCGGGCCAGTCCCGCGGCCTCGGCGGCGAGCACGGTCGCGGCGAGATCCCGGACCCGCTGGGCCGATACGGGCAGCACCTCGGCGGGTGCGGAGTCCAGCAGCACCCGCGCCAGCGGGCGCGAGAAGTCGGTGGCCTTCAGCGGTTCGACGGTCACACCGTCGGCGGTCGCGTCGACGAGCAGAACCACGTCGGCCGCGGGCAGCAGCAGCATCCCTTGCGTATCGGCACCGAGCACGTATTCGGCACTTCCGGAGGCCCGACCCGCGTCGTACCGCACGTCGGCCGATGCGGCGACACCCGCGGTGCGCTCCCCCGATGCCAGCGCGTCGAGCAGCTCGGCATGGGATGCACCGAGGACCAGTGTCGCCAGCGCCGTGGTGGCCACAGGGCCGGGGACCATCGCCGCGGCGGCTTCGTCGACCATCGCGCACAGGTCATCGACGGTGCCACCGGCACCACCGTGCTCCTCGGGAAGCGCGACGCCGAAGATCCCTAGTTCAGCCATGCCCCGGTACGCGGCGCGCCATGCGTCGGCCTCGCCGCGCTCCACCGCGCGCGCGGCCTCGATCGCAGCGGAACTGGATGCCCAGGAACGAACCAGCTCACGTGCGGCAAACTGCTCGGAAGTGCTGGTCCCCGGGGAAGAAACTGCCACCGTGACTCCTACCGTTTGGGCGAGAAGGGCGTGCTTCTCACTAGAACGTGTTCTAATAGTGCCAGCGTTCGACCGTCAAGTCGACCGCCATTAGAGCAGGACACATCGGTGTCTTAATGGGCGCGGAGGTGAGAAATTAGAGATCGACATGCGTATCGTTTTCACCAAGAGCGCAAGATGAAGGAGCTGCCCGCCGCATGTCCGGCATGTCCCAGCCAGCCAACACCAACCCGGCTTCGGGATCTGACTCGCGACCACGTCAGGTGATGAACGTGGCCGTGTTGGCGGAATCCGAGCTCGGGTCAGAAGCCCAGCGTGAGCGCCGCAAGCGCATTCTGGACGCCACCCTGGCCATCGCCTCCAAGGGCGGCTACGAGGCGGTTCAGATGCGTGCGGTCGCCGAACGCGCCGACGTCGCGGTTGGCACGCTGTACCGCTACTTCCCGTCGAAGGTGCACCTGCTGGTGTCGGCCCTCGGCCGCGAATTCGAGCGCATCGACGCCAAGACCGACCGCGCCGCGCTGTCCGGCGGCACGCCGTACCAGCGGCTCAACCTGATGGTGAGCAAGCTGAACCGGGCCATGCAACGCAACCCGCTGCTGACCGAGGCGATGACCCGCGCGTTCGTCTTCGCCGACGCGTCGGCGGCCGGTGAGGTCGATCACGTCGGCAAGCTGATGGACTCGATGTTCGCCCGCGCCATGAGCGAGGGCGAGCCGACCGAGGACCAGTACCACATCGCGCGCGTGATCTCCGATGTCTGGTTGTCCAACCTGCTGGCCTGGCTGACCCGGCGCGCGTCGGCGACTGACGTCAGCAAGCGGCTGGATCTGGCTGTGCGTCTGCTCATCGGAGACGGGGAGCACCCTAAGATTTAGCGGGTGGCTTCCCAGCTACCGGTTGAACTGCAGCGCGCGCTGACCACTGTCGCGCGGGTCCCGCGTCTGCTGGTGGCCTGCGACTACGACGGCACCATGGCGCCGATCGTCGCGAACCCCGACGATGCGCGCCCCCTCGCCGAGTCGGCGGCGGCCCTTCGGTCGCTGGCCGCGTTACCGTCGACGACGGCGGCGCTGATCTCCGGCCGGGCGCTGCGTGACCTGGCGACGCTTTCGCGGATGCCCGCCGAAGTCCATCTGGTCGGCAGCCACGGTTCCGAGTTCGACACCGGCTTCGTGCACGCCATCGACGACGCGGCCAAGGCGCTGCTGGGCAAGATCAAGGACGCGTTGAGCGCGATCGCCGCGGAGTACCCCGGCGTCGCCATCGAGATCAAGCCGGCCAGCGTCGCCCTGCACGTGCGTAACGCTGATCCCGCCGACGGCAAGGAGGCCTTGAGGAAGGCCCACGCCGCCTCGCAGCACTGGGACGCGCAGATCACCGAGGGCAAGGCGGTGCTGGAGTTCGCGGTCATCCAGACCGACAAGGGGCAGGCGCTCGACATCCTGCGGCACCAGGAGGCCGCCTCAGCGGCGGTCTTCGTCGGCGACGACGTCACCGACGAGAAGGCGTTCCGACGGCTGCACGGGCCCGATATCGGGATCAAGGTCGGCGATGGCGACACCTTGGCCGGCTACCGCATCGAGTCGCCCGAAGTAGTGGCCACCGTGCTGGAGTGTCTCCTCGAGGCGCGCCGCACCTGGCTGTTGGGCGGACACAGCACGCCGATCGAGCGGCTGACGATGCTGTCCAACTCCCGCACGGTCGCCCTGCTCACACCCGACGCCGATGTGGTGTGGATGTGCCATCCAACGGCCGATTGTGCTGCCCTGTTTTCCCGGCTGCTCGGCGATGCGACCGCAGGGCACTTCGCGATCGGTCCGCAACGCGAGGCGCTGCCGCTGTCTCAGCGCTACGTCACCGGCACGATGACCGTCGAAACACGTTGGGCCAGTCTGCTTGTCACCGACTATCTGTCCCACGACGTCGGCGCGGGCCGCACCGACCTGATCCGTGTGATCAGCGGGCAGGCCAAGGCGGTGGTCGAGTTCGCGCCGCGGCCCGAGTTCGCGCAGGCGCCAGTCCACCTGCGCGTCGACGAGGGCGGCTTGAGGGTGTTCGCGACCAACGATCCGATGGTGTTGCGCTCTCCCGGCGTGGAGTGGCAGATCGTGCCCGACGGGATCCACCAGACCGCGCGGGCCGTCATCGACCCGTCGAGCGGGCCCGTTGTCTTGGAATTACGCTGTGGCACTGAGGATTTGGCTGAGAGCCCCGTCGATGATGGGTCACGGCGTGCCCGCGCCGAGAGCTACTGGAGCGACTGGGTTTCCACACTCGCACTGCCGTCGCTGAAACCTGAGCTGATGAAGCGGTCGGCGCTGACCCTGCGCGCGCTGGTGCACGCCGACACCGGCGCGATCATGGCCGCAGCCACGACGTCGCTGCCCGAGGAGATCGGCGGCGTCCGCAACTGGGACTACCGCTACTGCTGGATCCGCGACGCCGCCATGACGGCCTCCGCGCTGGTGTCGCTGGGCTCGGTCGCCGAGGCCGAAGGATATCTGAACTGGCTGCACGGTGTCATCGAGACGATGCACGGGCCCGAGCGACTGCATCCGCTGTACGCGCTGTCAGGGGCGATCCTCGGCCCCGAGGCGGTGATCGACTCGCTGCCCGGGTACGCGGGCTCGCGCCCCGTACGGGTCGGCAATGCCGCCAATGTCCAAGTGCAGCTTGACGTTTTCGGCCCCGTCGTGCAGCTGATCTCAGATCTGTGTCATCGTCGGGTGGCCGACGGCGTGCCCGACGCGTTGACGGATTCGGACTGGAATCTGGTCAGCGAGATGGTGTTCGCCGTCGAAAGTCGTTGGGTGGAGCCGGATCACGGCATCTGGGAGATTCGAGGCAACCCGCGCCATCACGTCTACTCAAAGGTGATGTGCTGGTTGACGGTGGATCGCGCCCTGAAACTGGCCGCGGAGTTCGGCCGTGAGGCACCACAGGGCTGGGCCCGGTTGCGCGACACCATCTCCGAGCAGGTGTGCGAGCGCGGCTGGAACGACGAGGTCAAGTCGTTCACCGCCGCGTACGACGGCACCGACCTGGACGCGGCAACGCTGCACATCGGCCTGTCGGGGCTGATCGATCCGGCCGATGAGCGGTTCGCGGCCACCGTGATCGCGACTGAAGCCGAACTACGCAGCGGCGCAACGGTTTATCGGTACCACGGCGACGACGGGCTGCCGGGTACCGAGGGCGGCTTCCATCTGTGCGCGGCGTGGTTGTTGGAGGCGTATCTGCTGGCCGATCAGCGGTCGCAGGCCGAAGCGCTGTTCGACCGGTTGGTCGCCGCGGCGGGGCCGACGGGGCTGCTGTCCGAGGAGTACGACCCGGTGGCCGAGCGCGCGCTGGGCAACCATCCACAGGCCTACAGCCACATCGGGCTGCTGCGCTGCGCGCAACTACTGGACACCTAACCCGCGCGAGCGACCACTTTTGTACGTAGTTTCGCGGCGTGTCGCGTGCAAACACGGTCGCTCGCGGAAAGAACCTCAGGCGGGCGCGCCCGCTGTGCGGCCGCGCACCACCTCGGTGTCGAGCACGTCCATGACCGGCAGGCCGTCGCGCGGCGGGTGGTGCAGCAGCCGTCCGGCGCGACGGCCCTTCTCCATACTCGGCTGCACGACGGTGGTCAGGCCGCGCCGCAGCGCCTCTGGAATGCCGTCGAACCCGGTGACCGTCATCTGGCCCGGCACGTAGATCCCCCGCGCGCGCAAGTAGTCCATCGCCGAGAGGGCGAGCACATCGGCCGTACACATCAACGCGGTGATCCGCGGATTCGCATCGAGCGCGACCTCGGCGGCCGCACCGCCCGACGTCGGCAGGTGTTCGTAGCTCTCGACCACGGTCAGCGACTCGGGATTCAGGCCCACCGCTGTCATCGCGTCGTAGACGCCGTGGATGCGTTCGCGCTGCACATGAAAGTGCGGTGTCTGCACCCGCTCCGGGTCGGCCACCGCCGGCCGGGGGCCGCCGTGCGGCCAGTCGCGCCCCAGCCGCATGGTGAGCAAGCCGATCTCCCGATGGCCGAGTCCCACAACGTATTCCGCCAGGCGCCGCATCGAGCCGCGATCGTCGATCGAGACCCGGGAGGTGCCAGGGACGTCCTTGGGTTGGTCGACGACGACCACCGGCAGATGTCGTTGCTGCACGACCGTCAAGTACGGGTCGTCATCGGAGGCCGAGTACACGACGAACCCGTCGACACCCGCCGCCAGTACCGCCGCGGTCCCGTCGCTGACGCTGCGGTTGGGTCCGATCGCCACCAGCAGCAGGCCCTGACCGGCCTCCTCGCACGATTCGGCAAGTCCGGCAACAAAATCCAGTGCCGCCGGATCGGAGAACGAGTAGTTCAGCGGTTCGGTGATCATCAGGCCGACGGCACCGGCCTTTCGGGTGCGCAGCGACCGCGCGACCGGATCGGGCCCCGGGTACCCCAAGCGTTTGGCGGTAGCAAGGACGCGCTCGCGGAGGTCGGCCGACAATTGATCCGGCCTGTTGTACGCGTTGGAGATGGTGGTTCGCGACACCTTGAGCTCGGCCGCCAACGAGGCAAGGGTCGCACGCCGTCTGGGCGTGGGACTCCTCGACATGCTCCAGGAGGTTAGCGGATCGAGTTGATAAACCCCGGTAACCATGCGCTAAAGTAATTGGAAACGGTTTTCATTTGTATTAGGAGCACACGATGCACGCGATCAGAGCAGCGGCTGGTCTGGCTTTGAGCACGGGTCTGATCGCCGGTGTGACGGCCTGCGGCCAGCACAACGAGGCTGCGTCCGACCATCAACATGCGACCGCGTCGGTCGTGGCGTCGACGAATGTGTGGGGCAGCGTGGCCAGTGCCGTGACCGGCGACCATGCCTCGGTGAAGTCGATCATCTCCAACCCCGCCGACGATCCGCACTCGTTCGAGGCCACTCCGGCCGACGCCGCCGCGATCGCAGATGCATCCCTGGTCGTCTACAACGGCGGCGGCTACGACCATTGGGTGGACGACGTGCTGTCCAGCCACAAGGACGTCCAGAGCGTCGATGCCTATTCGCTCCTGCCGAGCTCTGTCCCGCAACCGGCGAACGAGCATGTGTTCTACGACCTGGAGACTGCCAAGGCTGTCGTCAATCAGATCGCCGACAGGCTGTCGCAGTCCGATGCCGAGCACGCCGGCGACTACAAGGCCAACGCCGCCAAGTTCGTCGACGACGCCGACACCATCGGCGCCGCCGAACGGGCGATCGGGGTCGCGCACCCCGGTGCTTCAGTGGTGGCGACTGAGCCCGTTGCCCACTACCTGCTGGTCAACTCCGGAATCGTCGACAAGACCCCAGAGGGATTCAGCAAGGCGATCGAGCAGGACACCGACCCGTCGCCTGCCGACCTGGCCGCCCTGCTCGATCTGATCAAGAACCGTCAGGTGTCGGCGCTGGTGTACAACTCGCAGACCCAAACCGACGTCACCAAGCAGATTCAGGACGCCGCCGAGGGCGCCTCGGTGCCCATCGTCACCGTGACCGAGACGCTTCCCGCGGGCACCGACTACCTGACCTGGCAACGGCAGACCGTAGACCGGTTGGCGAGCCAGCTGGACAAGGCCCCGCAGTCGAACCGCTAGGTTCTCTTTGTGGCTGCTGACGTCGTCGCCGAACTGACCGGCGCCAGGCTGGCGTTCGGCGACCGCGTGCTGTGGGATCACCTCGACTTGACCGTGCATGCACGCGAGTTCGTCGCCGTGCTCGGACCCAACGGCACCGGCAAGACCTCACTGCTCAAGGTGCTGCTCGGACAGCTCGCGCTCACCGCTGGCACCGTGAATGTCGCAGGGCATCCGGTACGCACCGGCAGCGAGCGGATCGGGTACGTCCCGCAGCACCGCTCGGTCGAGCGCGGGCTGTCGATGCGCGGCCAGGACCTCGTCGGGCTGGGCTATGACGGGCACCGGTGGGGCATCGTCAGCCTGCGACCAGCGGACCGCTCCGCCAAACGTGACGCCGTGCGGCGGGCGCTCCTTCAGGTCAACGGCATGCACCTCGCGGGTGTGCCGGTCGGCGTGATGTCCGGCGGCGAACTGCAGCGGGTCCGGATCGCGCAGGCCCTGGCAACCGATCCGGTGCTACTGCTGTGCGACGAGCCGCTGCTCAACCTCGACCCTGCCAACGCCCGGCTGGTGTCCGCGCTGATCGACCAGCGTCGTCGCGAGGCCGACACCGCGGTGCTGTTCGTCACCCACGAAGTCAATCCCGTTCTGCAGTTCGTGGACCGGGTGCTGTATCTGGTCGACGGCAGGTTCCGCATCGGCGCCGTCGAAGAGGTGATGACGTCCGAAACGCTGTCCGAGCTGTACCGCGCAGACATCGAAGTGGTGAAGGTCGGCGGCCGCTACGTCGTGGTCGGCGAGCACCTCGACCACTCGGGTCACGCGAGCGGACATGCCCATGAGTGATCGGCTCTCCGACCTGTTGTCGAACCTCTTCGCATTCGACGTCACCGCCGATCTGCTGGGCCGTGACTTCGTTCAGCAGGCGCTGCTCGCCGCCGCCGTGCTCGCGCTGGTGTCCGGCCTGATCGGGCCGTTCATCGTGATGCGCCAGATGTCGTTCGCCGTGCACGGCTCGAGTGAATTGTCGCTTACGGGTGCGTCTTTCGCGCTGCTCGCGGGTTTCAACGTCGGCATCGGGGCGTTGGTCGGATGCGGGCTGGCGGCCGTGCTGTTCGGCATCCTCGGTCAGCGCGCCCGCGAACGGGACTCGGCGATCGGCGTCGTGCTCGCGTTCGGGCTCGGCCTGGCGGTGTTGTTCATCCATCTGTACCCGGGCCGCACGGGCACCAGCTTCGCCTTGCTGACCGGTCAGATCGTCGGTGTCGGCTATTCAGGATTGGCGCTGTTGACCGTGGTGGCCGTGCTCGTAGTCGCGGTGCTGGCGGTCTCCTACCGTCCCCTGTTGTTCGCGACCGTCGATCCGGAGGTGGCCGCGGGCCGCGGAGTTCCGGTGCGCGCGTTGGGCATTGTGTTCGCCGCGCTGGTCGGGGTGACGGCGGCGCAAGGCGTCCAGATCGTCGGCGCGCTGCTGGTGATGTCGCTGTTGATCACGCCTGCGGCCGCCGCGGTGCGGGTGTTCGCCTCACCTGTCGCGACGATCGCGGCGTCGGTGGTCTTCGCGGAGATCGCCGCGGTCGGCGGGATCGTGCTGTCCCTGGCGCCCGGCGTGCCGGTGTCGGTGTTCGTCACCACGATTTCGTTCGCAATCTTCCTGGTGTGCTGGCTGATCGGACGCCGCGACCGCTCGTCGGTGCCCGCCTAGTCAACCCTGTGCCGTCGGACGCACAACGATCTCGCCGACGTCGACCGTCGACGGCTGCTCGATGGCGAAGGCGATGGCTCTGGCGACGGCGTCCGGCGGCATCGCGATCGCATCACGAGCCTGCTCGAGTTGCGCGCGCACGTCGGGATCGGTCATCGAATCGGCGAAGTCCGTTGACGTGATCCCCGGCGAAACGATGGTGACCCGCAAGTGGGGGCCGGCTTCCTGGCGTAGCCCCTCGGAGATCGCGCGCACCGCCATCTTCGTGCCCGCGTACACCGATTGACTCGGCACGACACGAAACGCCGCCGTCGAGGCCGTGTTGATGATGTGCCCGAAACCCTGTCTGCGGAACACGGGTAGCGCCGCGGCGATGCCGTACAGCACTCCCTTGATGTTCACGTCGACCATCAATTCCCAATCGTCGACGCGCAGCGCGTCGAGCGGTGACACCGGCATCACACCCGCGTTGTTGACGAGCACGTCGAGCCGGTCGTAGCTCTGCTGCGCGGCAGCCACAAAGGCACGCAAATCCGCACGGCGCCTGACGTCAATCGCCATCGCGATAGCGTCGCCTCCTGCGCCGGTGATGCGACGGGTCAATGTGTCCAGACGGTCACTCCGACGCGCCCCCAGCACGACCTTCGCGCCGCGAGCGGCGAGAAGTAGCGCCGTCGCCTCACCGATCCCGCTGCTTGCCCCCGTGATGGCGATGACCTTGCCGGTGATTTCGGCTTCGTTGTTGGGCACTCAATGACCAACCATGGACTCGTCGACCTATTCCATGCCCTGGCTTGATGTCGCCGGCCGTGCGGCTCCGCGTGCCACCGGACGGGCTGGGTCCGAACACCATTCGGACCACGAGCCGGGATACAGCGGCGTGTCGACGCCGACGACTGCGAGCGCCGCTACCACCACCGAAGCCGTGACACCGGAGCCGCAATAGACACCGCTCGCCAGCTCGTCGAACAGCCGGGTGAGATCGTCATCGCGCAGAAAGGTTCCGTCCTCGGCGAGCAACCCGGTGCTCGGCAGGTTCGTGGCGCCGGGGATATGCCCGGCCACCGGATCCACCGGTTCCACCTCACCGCGGAAGCGTTCGGGCGCGCGCGCGTCGAGCAGGACATCCGCGGTCGCGGCCTGCTCCGCCGTCAGCGTCGGACGCGCTCCGGCGTACAGATCGGCGTGCGGCACCGACACGTCTCCAGGTTCCGGTGTGACGATGCCGGTCTCCAGGGGCCCCGTCCAAGCGCCCAGGCCACCATCGAGGATGCGCACGTCGGGAATGCCCGCCGCCGTCAGCACCCACCACGCCCGGGCAGAACCGGCGCGGTTCCAGTCGTCGTACACCACGACTGGGACGCCTTGACGCACACCCCATCGCCGAGCGGCGGCCTGGACACTGCGTCCTGACGGCAGCGGATGGCGCCCGCGTCCTGGGACGCTGTGATCGCTGAGCTGGTCTTCAAGCGAGACGTACACCGCGCCTGGGACGTGGCCCTGCTCGTACGCGTCGCGGCCGTCCGGTTCAGCCAACTGCCAACGCACGTCCAGGATCGTCAGCGGTTCATCGGCGGCCAGGCGCCGGGCCAATTCGGTTGTGGTGATCAATACCTCGTCGCGGCTCACCACATCGATGGTGCCACCTAGGCTGTCCGGCGTGACCGAGCACGCCTTCACCGCAACGGAGCGACGAGCCGTCTATCGCGCGATCGCCGAGCGCCGCGATATGCGCAGATTCGTCCCGCACGCCTCGGTGCCCGACGACGTGCTCGCGCGACTGCTGCACGCCGCACACTCCGCCCCCAGCGTCGGGCTGATGCAGCCCTGGCGGTTCATCCGGATCACCGACGCGGTGCTGCGCACGCGGATTCACGCGCTTGTCGACGAGGAACGGTTGCGCACCGCGGAGGCATTGGGCCCCCGAGGTGACGAGTTCCTGGCGCTGAAGGTCGAGGGCGTCCTCGACTGCGCCGTACTGTTCGTCGTGGCGCTGTGCGACGGCAGGCAAAGCCATGTGTTCGGCAGACGCACCCTGCCGCAGATGGACCTTGCTTCGGTGTCCTGCGCGATCCAGAACCTGTGGCTGGCCGCCCGCGCGGAAGGCCTTGGGATGGGTTGGGTGTCGATCTTCGATCCCGCCGCGCTCGGCACGCTGCTGGCCATGCACGACGGCGCGGAACCCGTGGCGATCCTCTGCCTCGGCCCAGTCCCGGACTTCCCGCCCCGGCCGCAGCTAGAGCTCGACCACTGGACGCTCGGCCGTCCGCTGAGCGAATTCGTCTCGGAGAACGGCTGGACGGCGCCTACACCGGCATAGGCTGGCGTTCGTGGTGACTGTGGATCTCAATGCGGATCTGGGCGAAAGCTTTGGGGTGTGGCGGCTCGGCGACGACGACGCGATGCTCGACGTGGTCACCAGCGCCAACGTGGCCTGCGGCTTCCACGCCGGGGACGCCGCCACGCTGGCGCGGACGTGCCGCGCGGCAGCGGAGCGGGGGGTGCGGATCGGCGCGCAGGTGAGCTACCGCGACCTGGCCGGGTTCGGCCGTCGCTTCATCGACACGACGGCCGAGGACCTGACGGCCGATGTCATCTACCAGATCGGCGCCCTGCAGGCGCTGGCTCATGCCGCCGGCTCGACGGTCAGCTACGTCAAACCTCATGGCGCGCTGTACAACACGATCGTCAACAACCACGGTCAGGCCCGTGCCGTTGCGACGGCCGTGCATGCCGTCGATCCCGGTCTTCCGGTACTGGGACTGTCCGGTTCGGTGTTCTTCGTCGAGGCGCAGGAACTCGGCCTGCGCACGGTGCCCGAGGCGTTCGCCGACCGCGCGTATCGTTCCGACGGCCAACTGGTTTCACGACGCGAACGCAGCGCGGTGCTGCACGACGTAGCGGAGATCGCCGATCGGGTGGCATCGATGGTCACCGCGGGCCGGGTCGCCGCGGCCGACGGATCGACGATCCCGGTGACGGTGGAATCCGTTTGCGTGCACGGCGACTCGCCGGGGGCGGTGCAGATCGCCAACTCCGTGCGGGACCGGTTGGTCGCCGACGGCGTCGAATTGAAGGCGTTTACTTAGTCTCAACGAACGGCAGAAGCGCCATCTCCCGCGCGTTCTTGATCGCCGTCGCGACTTGACGCTGCTGCTGGGGCGACAGCCCTGTCACCCGGCGTGACCGGATCTTGCCGCGATCGGAGATGAACGTGCGCAACAGATGCGTGTCTTTGTAGTCAATGGTCGCGACGCCGAGCGCCTTGAGCGGATTCTTCCTCTGCCGCTTGAGCTCTGGCAGTGGCGGACGCCGCATCCGTGACTTCTTGCCTGCCATCAGGTACTCCAATAGCGCGTGAGTTCACCTATCAGGTGTGCCGGGAAGTCTACCCAAGCACGAGATTCCCCGAGCGTGATTAGGAAATCACCGGGAGCTTCCATGAACCGCGAAGCATCGGCGGCCCGGGCGAAACAGATGTGGGCCAGCTCGCCATGCTCCCCCTGACAAGAGAACTCGGTCGCCATGCCACGCGACCACAATGCCTCGAGCAAGTCCCTGATGCCCTCGTCGACCTCGACGCCGTTCGAGGCCGCCACCTGGCGGTGAGCGGTCGTTGTGCGCATCACCAGCTCGCCTTGAAGACGCCCGGCAACTCACCACGGTGGGCCAGTTCACGCACCCTGACTCTGGACAGCCCGAACTTGCGGAGATGGCCTCGTGGCCTGCCGTCGACCGCGTCGCGGTTACGCACCCGAACCGGACTGGAATCGCGTGGAAGTCGCTGCAGCGCAGACACAGCCGCCGCGCGCTCGTCCGGCGTACTGGACGTGCGACGGATGATCTCCTTGAGTTCGGATCGACGTTCGGCATAGCGTGCCACCAGTTTTCGACGCTGCTCATTCTTTGCGATCTTCGATGCCGTCGCCATCAGCGTTAATCCCGAAAGTCGACGTGACGCCGGGCAATGGGGTCAAACTTTCGCAACACCAACCGATCGGGATCGTTGCGGCGGTTCTTCGTGGTGACGTAGGTGTATCCGGTGCCCGCAGTGGAGCGCAGCTTCACCGTCAACCGAATATCGTTGCGCGCCATCAGACCTTCCCTCCGTTGCGGCGGATCCGGGCCACGACCGCCTCGATGCCGTCGCGGTCGATAACCTTGATGCCCTTGGCGCTGACCCGCAACTTGATGCGGCGCCCCTCCGAGGGCAGGAAATACGACTTGGTCTGAATGTTGGGATTCCACCGCCTGCGGGTGCGCCGATGTGAATGCGAAACGGTGTTGCCGAAACCTGGACCCCGGCCGGTGACCTGACAGTGCGCGGACATGTGCCTCCCAACCATCGCGGTAATGCAAATGATTATCGTTTTCAACTATACGTTAGTCCAGGGGTGATTTTCGCGGGGCACCTAAGGTTGGCGAAATGCGCCTCAAACTCGGCAGGCCGGACCTGAGGGACTATGCGGGCGGCTTCGACACGCCTGCGGCCGGACCGGATGCACCGCTGACCGTGACGTGGGCAGGCGTCACCACGCTGCTGATCGACGACGGCGCGTCCGCTGTGATGACCGACGGCTTCTTCTCGCGGCCCAGCCTGTTCGAGGTCGGGGTGAAGCGGCTGACGCCGTCGGCGCCGCGGATCGACGGCTGCCTCACCCGCCTCGGCGTGCACCGATTGGAGGCGGTGCTGCCCGTGCACACGCACTTCGACCACGCGATGGACTCGGCGGCGGTCGCCGAACGCACCGGCGCCCGCATCGTCGGCGGCACGTCTGCGGTGCAGATCGGCCGCGGCGCCGGCCTGTCAGACGACCGGCTTACTGTCGTCACACCGGGTGAGCCGATAACGCTCGGCGCATACGACATCACCCTGATCGAGGCCGAACACTGCCCGCCCGACCGCTTTCCGGGCGTCATCCGCGAGCCGATCGTCCCGCCGGTCAAGGTATCCGCGTACAAGTGCGGCGAGGCCTGGTCGACGCTGGTGCACCACCGGCCGTCGGACCGGCGGATGCTGATCGTCGGCAGCGCAGGCTTTGTCAGGGGTGCGCTCGTCGGGCAGCATGCCGAGGTCGTTTATCTGGGCGTCGGGCAGCTCGGGCTCCAACCCGAGGAATACATCGTCGATTACTGGACGGAGACCGTCCGCACTGTCGGCGCGCGCCGTGTCGTGCTCGTCCACTGGGACGACTTCTTCCGCCCGCTGCACAAGCCGCTGCGCGCGCTGCCGTACGCCGGCGACGATCTCGACGTGTCGATGCGGGTGTTGTCCCGGCTGGCCGAGGAGGACGGCGTCTCGCTGCACCTGCCCACGCTGTGGCAGCGCTGCGACCCGTGGAGTTGACGCTGGCGCTGGTCGCGCTGGCCGTGGTGCTCGGATTCGCGATGCTCCGCCCGCGCGGCTGGCCCGAGGCCGTCGCCGCGGTGCCTGCGGCAGGCCTGCTGATCGCACTCGGCGTGATCTCCTGGCACGAGGCTGCGGCCGAGGTGAGCCGGCTGCTGCCGGTCGTCGGGTTTCTCGCCGCGGTCCTCGTGCTGGCCCGGCTCTGCGACGACGAGGGCCTGTTCCGCGCCGCTGGCGCGGCCATGGCCCGGTCCAATTCGGGTAACCAGCAGCGCTTGCTTGCAACGGTTTTCGTGATCGCGGCGGCCACCACGGCGATCCTGAGCCTGGATGCGACCGTGGTACTGCTGACGCCGGTGGTGCTCGCCACCGCCCGCACGCTGCGGGTGCCTGCCCGCCCGCACGCCTACGCCACCGCGCACCTTGCCAACAGTGCCTCGCTGCTGCTTCCGGTTTCGAACCTCACCAACCTGTTGGCCTTCGGAGCGGCGGGGCTGTCGTTTCTCCACTTCACGGCGGTCATGACGCTGCCGTGGCTTGCCGCGGTCGGCCTCGAATTCCTGTTGTTGCGTTGGCTTTTCGCACGGGAGCTGGCGGTCGGACCCAGACACGACGACCGCTCAGACGATGTGCAGGTGCCGGTTTTCGTGCTCGTCGTGCTGACACTGACGCTTGCAGGGTTCGCCGTCACTTCGCTGTTCGGATTGTCGCCCGCATGGGCCGCACTGGCCGGCGCGGTCGTGCTCGGCGTACACGGCCTGGCCCGTGGCCGCAGCACCCTTGCCGGCATCGCGGACGCGCTGGACGTGCCGTTCCTGGCGTTCGTGTTGTGTCTGGGTGTGGTCGTCGCCGCGGTCATGGTCAACGGTCTCGACGGCGCGATGCGCGACGTGCTGCCGGCAGGCGACTCGTTACCCGCACTGCTCGGGACAGCGGCGATTGCGGCGCTGCTGTCCAACGTCGTCAACAACCTGCCTGCGGTCCTTGTTTTGCTGCCGTTGGTGACCGCGTCGGGTCCCGCCGCCGTCCTCGCAGTGCTCATCGGTGTCAACATCGGGCCCAACCTGACCTACGTCGGCTCGCTGGCGAATCTGCTCTGGCGCAGTGTCGTGCGCCGCGATATCCGGGCCGGCTTCCTCGAGTTCACCCGCGTCGGCCTGCTCACGACGCCGCTCACCCTGGTCATCGCGGTGCTCGCACTGTGGGTGGGGATCCGCGTCTTCGGCGTCTAGAGCGGTTGCAGCCAGACCGGATTCGACAACGCCACCATCGAAGGAAACCTCGCCCTGCGTCGCACCTCGACCCGGGCGAACGGCGCGTCGCCACCCGAAGTGGTCCACGTCAGCCGCCCGTCCCCTGACGCATCGGTCTTCGCCCGACCCACGCAACCGCCGTCGGTCACCAGCGCGATATTCGCGTCGGGTGCACCGCTGACCTCGGCGGTCACCGCTACGTCAGCGCCAGGCGGCACGGTCAACGTCTCGCCGGGCCCCGCCGTGGACCTGCTGCCTTCGCGAGATGCGCTGAGAACCAACGACACTGCGCTCGACTCCGCGACGTAGCAGCGCGCGCGACGGAGGCCATCGACGAGGTCACGGGTCACCAGGCCCTGCGCGTACACAACGGTTTGGGGTCGCCCGAGCGGTTGGGTCGACGCGTGCGAGTCGCTGCCGCCGACCGCGGTTATCCGTCTGCCCTGCCGCAGCAACTGCTGCCAGATGCGCAGCGACAGTTCGTCATCGACGTTCCACTGCCCGTTCCAGACTTCCATCGCGTCCACGTCGCGATAGCCGAACTCCCACGCGCATCCCGGCAGCGGCACCGACGGGTGCGCGGCCACCACCAGGCCGCCGTCCGCACGGACACGTTCAGCGTAGGTGGCGAAGACACCGTCACGCGGTGCGTACCGCCAGTCAATCCAGCAGCCGGGAGGCAGCGCGATCGCCAGCCAATGCCCGTGGCGAGTGGTGACCTCCTCACCCTCGATCACCTCCAGGCCGTCGCTTGCGGCGGCCGCCCAGGCCCGGTTGGCGGAACTGGTGTTGTGATCGGTGGAGCCGATGAAATCCAGGCCCGCCGACGTGGCGGCGTCCGCCATCTCGACAATCCGCCGTCGGCCGTCGGAATGCACTGTGTGCGTGTGTAAGTCACCGCGATACCAGCCCGGCTGACTGACGGGGCGCACGGCGTGGCGGTAGTCCGGAACCGGCCGCAACGACGGCTGCACGCCCCGCGTCAGGGTGATTTGAGCCTGCCAGTCCATGCCCATCGGGTTGAGCACCACCGGCCCGAGCGCCAACGCCCAGCGGCCCTGGTCGATCGGGCCCGCGAGGTAGCCGGGCGTCGCATTGACCGCGGACAGCATGAATCCCGCGCGGGCCCCGCCCGACCAGCCCCGGAACCCCGCGGCGTTGCCGAGTTCGTGGCCCGCGGGCCCGAAGATGCCCAGATCCAGCACGTTGCGGCCGATGCCGAGCAGCGAGAACTGGTCATGCGACGTGCTGACGTCGATCCGCTGGGTGCCGGAGGGCACGTCGAAGGGCACGTACGCCCATTGGTCGATGCCGAAGCTGAATCGGCCGCGGAACGAAAGCTCGACGCGGGTGTCCGACTTCAGGGCCGCCATGACGTCTCCTCATTCGGTTCGGCCACATCATCGACGGCGTAGGCCTAAGCGACGGTTACATCGACGCGAACAGCGGTGGGACGGCTGACGTCGATTCGCCCACCGATGGCGCTGCGGGCGAGCAATTCGCCATAGCATCGGCAAGATTGGTGTCGTGGCCATGTTGTTCAGCAGATACGTGGCGCTCGGCGACTCGTTCACCGAGGGTGTCGGCGATCCACATCCCACCAGCCCCAATGGTTTGCGCGGCTGGGCGGACCACGTTGCAGTTGCGCTGACCCAGCACAACCCGGACCTTCGCTACGCCAACCTCGCGGTGCGCGGCCGCAGGATGGACGAGATCCTCGCGGATCAGCTTCAGACCGCGGTCATGCTCGAACCGGACCTCGTCATCGTCTACGCGGGCATGAACGACCTGCTTCTGGTGCGCAACGACATCGACGCGATGATGGCCAGATACGCCGATGCGCTGAAGACTCTGCAGCAGACCGGGGCCCACGTATTGGCGTTCACGGCGGGCGATCTGGGCACGGTGCCGCTGTTTCGCCGGCTGCGGGGCCGCGCCGCGGTTTACAACGAGCTGTTGCGCGCCATCGCCGACGACCTCGGACTGCAGCTGGTCGACTTCTGGCGCTTCACCGAGTTTCGAGATCCGCGCCTGTGGGCAGGCGATCGCATTCACCTCTCGCCGCTCGGCCATGAGCGGATGGCAGCGAAAGTTCTTGACACACTGACTATTTCGCACAACCTGCCGACGCGGTCGGCTGCGCTCCTCGCGTCGCCACCCGTGCGCAGCTTCTGGGAGAATCTGCAATGGACGTTCGCGTTCGCCGCGCCGTGGCTGGCAAAACGGCTACGCCGGGCGACGCCGGGCGCAGGTGTCAAGCCGAAATACCCGACACTGACGAAAATCGTTTAGGCCGATATGGACGTCAGTCGCAGAACACTCATCGTCGGAGGAACGTCGGCGATCGTCGGTGCGGGAGTCGGGGCCGGGGTCGCCGGGTTCGTCGCGAGCGATCGGACGGGTCCCACCCTGTGGCAGCGCGGCGACCGGAGCGACGCGCCTCGCGTCGGCGGGCTGCATCTGCAGTACGGTGCCGACGCGTCATCCGAGGTGGTGGTGTCGTGGCACACCGCCCCGGCGGTGAACAACCCGCGAGTCATGGTGGGCACGCCCGACGATGGGTTTGGCCGTACCACCGCCGCAGAGACCGTCAGCTACCGCGACGCCGCTTCTGGCACGGAGATCCGCGTCCACCACACCAGGTTGACCGGCCTCGCTCCGGACACCGACTACGTGTACGCCGCCGTGCACGACGGCGCCAGTCCCGAATTGGGCACCATGCGCACCGCGCCGCGCGGCCGCGCGGCCGTGCGTTTCACCAGCTTCGGCGACCAGTCCACCCCGACGCTGGATGCGATGGTCGCGAAGGCGTTCGGCAGCGACCACCTCGGATCGCCCTTGGCAGGTGACGTCACGACCGCGGTCGAGCGCGCTGAGCCGTTGTTCCACCTGGTCAACGGCGACCTGTGCTACGCCAACCTGTCCCACGACCGCGTCAGGACGTGGTCGGACTGGTTCGAGAACAATTCCAGGTCCGCGCGCCATCGCCCGTGGATGCCTGCGGCGGGCAACCACGAGAACGAGTTGGGCAACGGCCCGATCGGCTACGGCGCATACCAGGCGTACTTCGCGCTGCCGGACTCCGCCTCAGACCAGGAGCTGCGAGGACTGTGGTACGCGTTCACGGCGGGATCGGTCCGGGTGATCAGCTTGGCCAACGACGACGTGTGTTATCAGGACGGCGGCAATTCCTACGTCCGCGGCTACTCCGGCGGCGCCCAAAAGCGTTGGCTCGAACAGGAACTCGAACGCTCTCGCGGCGACAAAGGGATTGACTGGATCGTGGTGTGCATGCATCAGACCGCGGTCTCGACGGGCGACCGCACCAACGGAGCCGACCTCGGCATCCGGGAGAACTGGCTGCCACTTTTCGACCGCTTCAACGTCGACCTCGTCGTCTGCGGGCATGAGCACCACTACGAACGCAGCCACGCGATTCGCGGAACCCTACCGACCGACACGCTGACACCGAATCCGGTCGGTGCGCAACAAGATCAAATCGACACCAGCAAGGGCACCGTTCATCTGGTCATCGGCGGTGGGGGCACATCGATTCCGTCGAACAGGATGTTCTTTCCCGAGCCGCGATGCCGGGTCCTCATGTCGGTGGGCGACGTCACCCCCGACACCGGAAAGAAGACGCCACGGTACGTGCAGGAGGCCGCACCGTGGTCAGTGTTCCGGGACCGCGACAACCCCTGTGGCTTTGTGGCATTCGACGTCGACCCGGGCCAGCCCGGCGGCAACACGTCGATGGCCGCCACGTACTACGCGGTGAACGGGCCGTTCGGCGAGGTCACACCGGTCGACAAGTTCACGTTGACGCGGCCCCGGACTGACAGCTAATCCCGGCGCTGGCGGGCGATTTCGGCCAGCACCACGCCCGCGGCCACCGAAGCGTTCAGCGACTCCGTTGCACCGGCCATCGGGATCGACACCACGGCGTCGCAGTTCTCGCGCACAAGTCGCGACAATCCCTTGCCCTCGGAGCCGACCACCACGACCGTCGGCCCGCTGCCGTCGAGATCGTCGATCATGGTGTCGCCGCCCGCGTCGAGCCCGACCACCTGAACGCCCGCGTTGGCCCAATCCTTCAGCGTCCGATTGAGATTCGTCGCCCTGGCCACAGGTATCCGGGCGGCCGCACCAGCGCTGGTGCGCCACGCCACCGCAGTGACCGACGCCGAGCGCCGCTGCGGGATCACCACACCGTGGCCACCGAACGCCGCAACAGAGCGGACGATCGCGCCGAGGTTGCGTGGATCGGAGATGTTGTCCAGCGCGACCATCAGCGCGGGCACGCTGTCCTTCGTCGCAGCCGCGAGCAGGTCGTCGGGATGCGCGTATCGATACGGCGGCACCTGCAATGCGATGCCCTGATGCAGTCCGTTGGCGGCGATGCGGTCCAGATCGTGACGCGGCACCTCGAGGATCGAGATGCCGGAGTCGGCGGCCAGTTTCACGGATTCGGTGAGCCGCTCGTCGGCCTCGGCGCCGAGCGCGATATACAGCGCGGTGGCGGGCACCCCGGCCCGCAGGCACTCGACCACCGGATTGCGGCCCAACACGATCTCGGTGTCATCGGTCTTGCGGGCGGGCCGCCGCTGCTGGGCCTTCGCCGCACGTTTGGCGGCGGGGTGATTCGGTCGCATGTGTGCAGGCGGGGTAGCGCCGCGGCCCTCGAGCCCGCGCCGGCGCACCCCGCCAGACCCGACCGTCGGCCCTTTCTTGGTGCCGGCTTTGCGTACCGCACCCCTGCGCCGTGAGTTTCCAGCCATCTCTACTTGGTGTACCCGTCGAGGAGCGCCCACTGCGGTCCGTCGGCGGTATCCGTGACCTCGATGCCGGCCTCCTTGAGCCGATCGCGGATTGCATCGGCCTCCGCCCAGTCCCGTCGCGCCCTGGCATCCTCGCGGCGCTGCACCTCCGCCTGCACGAGGACGTCGACCGCTGCCATGGCGGCAGAGGTCTCGTCGTGGGATTCCCAGCGCTCGTCGAGCGGATCGGCGCCGAGAATTCCCATCATCGCCCGGATCGACATCGCCTTCGTCAGGGCCGTTTCGTGGTCACCGGCGTCCAGCGCCCGGTTGCCCTCCGCTCGGGCGGCGTGCACCTCGGCCAATGCGATCGGCACCGAAAGGTCGTCGTCGAGGGCCGCGGCGAACTTCGGCGTCCACTCCCCCGGCACCACAGCGCCGACCCTGTTGCGCACCCGGTGTAGGAAGTCCTCGATCCCCGCATACGCCTTGGCCGCGTCCTGCAGCGCGCTCTCCGAGAACTCGAGCATCGAGCGGTAATGCGCGCTGCCCAGGTAATAGCGCAACTCCGCGGGCCGAACCCGTTGCAGCACAGCGGGAATCGCGAGCACGTTGCCCAGCGACTTGCTCATCTTCTCGCCGCCCATGGTGACCCAGCCGTTGTGCAGCCAGAACCGG
>Ga0207683_10000257_pt1 | contig 47314 bp, 45 predicted proteins | sample KBSM73metaG_FD_184333 | JGI IMG/M metagenome (GOLD analysis project Ga0207683, IMG submission 184333) | Miscanthus rhizosphere microbial communities from Kellogg Biological Station, Michigan, USA - KBS M7-3 metaG (SPAdes) (version 2) | ecosystem: Host-associated > Plants > Roots > Rhizosphere >...
GGCGTCAAGGGCGACAACGGCTCCAACGGTGTCGATGGGCAGAACGGCTCCAATGGCATCAAGGGTGACGCCGGCAACAACGGGGTCAACGGCGTGGACGGCAACAACGGTCACGACGGTGCTCAGGGCGTCAAGGGCGACAACGGCTCCAACGGCGTCAAGGGTGACGCCGGCAACAACGGGGTCGATGGGCAGAACGGCTCCAACGGCGTCAAGGGTGACGCCGGTAACAACGGGGTCAACGGCCTGGACGGCAACAACGGTCACGACGGTGCTCAGGGCGCCAAGGGCGACAACGGCGCCAAGGGCGACAAGGGCGACAAGGGCGACAACGGCGTCAAGGGCGACCAGGGCATCCAGGGCTTCCTTGGCAACCAGGGCGTCAAGGGCGACAACGGCGTCAAGGGCGACCACGGCGACCAGGGCATCCCGGGCTTCAACGGCGAGCAGGGCATCCAGGGCATGCGCGGGCTCATCGGGCTTGACGGTGCTCCCGGCCAGAACGGCCACGACGGGGCCAACGGCAACGACGGCGCCCCGGGCCACGACGGCGTCAACGGCGCCAACGGTGCGGCCGGCGCCAAGGGCGACCACGGCGACCAGGGGCTCCAGGGCTTCCAGGGCTTCCGCGGCTTCGACGGTAGCGTCGGCGCTCAGGGCGCGGCTGGCGCCAACGGCTCGAACGGCGCCAAGGGCGATCAGGGCGCAACGGGCACCAACGGCACGAACGGTGCCGCCGGTACCAACGGCGCCAAGGGCGACCAGGGCCCCCCGGGGCTCACCGGCCTGAACGGCAACGGTGGCGCGAAGGGCGATCAGGGCGAGCCCGGCATCCAGGGCAACTCGGGTGCGGCAGGCAGCCAGGGCGTCCCCGGTGCCATCGGTGGCGTCGGCCCGACCGGGCCGACTGGCCCGACGGGCACGGTTGCGGGCGCGACGCTCGTGACCGGTACCGCTGTCGCGAGCTCGGCGCACGCCGCCGTCGGCGTGACCGCCACCTCCACGGCAACGTGCACGGCCGGCAAGGTGCTGGTCGCCGGTGGCGCTCGCGTCACCTTCACGGGTGCGGAGCGCGGCTCGGTGCTGGAGAGCTACCCGAGCACGGCGGGTGCCAACGGCGTGTGGACGGCCAGTGGGATCGCGATCGTCGCGGGCTCCGGTGGCGACACCTTCACGGTCACGGCATACGCCTACTGCGCGTAAGCCAAGAGGCAGGTAGGTACGGCAGCGGCTTCCTCCGGGGAGCCGCTGCCCGTTTTCCGGAGGATGCTCCCTCGCTTTTCGGCGGAAACGCGGGTGCAGGTTTCATGCCATCGCAACAAACCCGATCTTCCATTTGCCCCATCCACGGTGATAATGCGATTCAACCCATGGCAGGCATCCCGCCGGGGAACGCGCCCGGGCAGGCGACGGAGGGCAGGGTGGACGCAACGGAAAGCTCCAATCACGCAGGCGACCTCCTCGACGGCAGCGGCCCGCCCCCCGGCCCCGTGACGATCGAGATCGTGTCGGCCACAGCGGCCGTCGTGACGCTCGGCGGTGACCATGACGTCGCCAGCCTCGATTCGGTCTCCGATGCCTTCCGCGTGGCCGGCGCAGGGCGAGACCTGCTCGTCGACCTGACCGACTGCACGTTCATCGACTCGACGATCATCAAGCTGCTGCTGCGGACGATGCGGTCGCTCGAGGCGACGGGCGCCCGATTCGAGCTCGTGATCGATCCGACGCCGAGCGGCCATGTGGCCCGGGTGGCCGCGCTGATGGGCATCTCCGAGGTGATCCCGACGCACGACACGCGCACCGGCGGGATCCACAGCCTGTCGTCGCCGAGCGACTACTAGAGCTAGAGCCCGTACCCCTCGAGCAGGCGGAGCCACAGCTCGCTGCGCGTGGGGAACGACGGTACGGCGTGCCAGAGGTCGTCCAGCGAGACCTCGGCGACGACGGCGATCGTGGCCGCGTGCAGCGCCTCGGCCACCTCGGCACCGGTGATCGTGGCGCCCACGACGACGCGCCGATCCTCGTCGATCACGAGTCGCGAGGTGCCGCGCGCTCCGTGGCCGACGAACGATCCGCCGGCGTTGCCGCTGGTCTCGACGTCGACGTGACGCACGTTGAGCCCGGACTCCTTCGCCGCGGCGAGCGTGAGACCGACTGCTCCCACCTGCGGGTCGGTGAAGATCACCCGCGGGGAACGCGCGCCGTCGGAGCGCAGCGGGACCGCCTGGCCCAGGATCGCATCGGCCGCGATCCGGCCCTGGTACTTGCCCATGTGCGTGAGCAGCGCCCGGCCGTTGACGTCGCCGATCGCGAACAGCCAGTCGTGGCCGGGTACGCGCATGTGGTCGTCGACGAGCAATGGCTTGCCGGCCTCGAGCCCGAGCGTCTCGACGCCGATGCCGTGCGTTCGGGGGACGCGGCCGAACGCCACGAGCAGCTGATCGGCCTCGACGACCGAGCCGTCGTCGAGCGTGACCGCGAAGTCCTCGTCACGTGCGACACCGGTCGCCGACCGGCCCAGACGGACGTCCACGCCGAGCTCGCGCAGCGCGTCGAGCACCTGCTCGCCCGCGAAGGGCTCCTCGCGCTTGATCAGCCGCTCCCCGCGGTGCACGAGCGTGATCTTCGATCCGAGCGCGCCCCAGGCCTGGGACATCTCGACGGCGACGACCCCGCCGCCGAGGATCATGAGGCGCGGCGGCACCTCGCGCGCCGTCGTGACGTTTCGGCTGGTCCAGGGCTTCGCAGCGCGCAGGCCGGGGATGTCGGGCACGAGCGCCCTCGAGCCCGTCGCCACCACCACGGCCCGGCGGGCGGTCAGCGATTCCCGTCCCTCGACCTCGACCTGCAACCTGCCCGCGATGCGCCCACGCCCGCGCACGAGCGCGACGTCGCGCTCCTCCAGCCACGGGAGGTGCGCGCTGTCGTCGAAGTTGTTGATCACCTGGTCGCGACGGGCGAGCACGGCCGCGGTGTCGATCGGCCCGATGTCGAGGCCGGGCACGCGCTCCACCTCGTTGGCGAGCTCGACTGGGCGCAGCAACGCCTTCGAAGGCATGCACGCGTAGTAGGAGCAATCGCCGCCGACGAGCGATTCCTCGACGATCGCCACGGACAGGCCGCGTTCGCCCAGCCTGCCTGCCACCACCTCGCCGGCCGGGCCGGCGCCGATCACCACTACGTCGAATTCGCGCATGCGCTGCCTGTCGTCGGGAGCGGGCGGATCGTTACGTCTCGGCCGTCGCGGCTCGGTGGTACACCTGGCCCATGAGCGGGCTCGAGAGCACGAAGTCGGCCGTGGCGCGGTTGCACGCGATCGGCACGTTGTAGACGACCGCGATGCGCAGCAGCGCCTTGACGTCGACGTCGTGCGGGTGCGGCTCCAAGGGATCCCAGAAAAAGATCACGAAGTCGATCCTTCCCTCCGCGATCGCGGCGCCAACCTGCTGATCGCCGCCCAGAGGCCCGCTCAGGAAGCGATGCACCGGGAGGCCGAGCTCCGCCGCGAGCTTCGCGCCCGTCGTGCCGGTAGCGTGGAGCTCGTGCTGTGCGAGGGTGCCGCGGTTGTACTGCGCCCACTCCAGAAGGTCGGCCTTGCGGTTGTCGTGCGCGATCAGCGCAAGCTGCTTGCGGCGGGGCATCGTGGGCGGCGTGGCGTCCATGGCGGGCTCCGGCGGGAGTGGGTGTGCGAGCCCGGACGATAGGTCAGGCTAGGCCGCTGCGACAGCGTCGAGCCCGGCGCGCACCGCACCGGCGATCTCGTCCAGGTGGGAGGAGTCGATCGTGAGCGGCGGGCCGATCGCGAGGCCTGTCGCCTGTGCTCGGAGCATCACCCCCGCCTCACGTGCTGCGCCCGCGTAGCGCGCCATCGCACCCGGAACGCTCTTGAGCGCCTCGGGCGTGAGGTCGACGGCTGCTGCGAGGCCGAGGCCGCCGCGGATCTCTCCGCAGGCGGGGTGGTCGGCGAGCGGCGCGAGCACGTCCATGAGTACGCCCTCGAGCTCGCGGCCGCGCGCAACGAGGTTCTCGCGCTCGAGGATGTCGATGTTGGCGAGCGCGGCGGCGCAACAGGTCGGATGACCCGAATAGGTCGCTCCGTGGCGGAACATGGCCCCACCCGCCTCGGCCCAGAAAGGCTCGGCGACGGCGTCGCTGATCATCACCCCGCCGAGCGGCAGGTAGCCGCTCGTGATGCCCTTGGCGAGCACGACCATGTCGGGCTCGATGTCCCAGCGCTCGTATCCGAACCAGGTGCCCACACGGCCGAACGCGCAGATCACGCTGTCGATGACGAGCAGGATCCCATGGCGCTTGCAGACCGCTGCCACCGCCTCGATGTAGCCCGGAGGTGCCGGCCGTACTCCGCCGGCGCCGATCACCGGCTCGCAGAAGAAGGCGGCGACCTGGCCGGCTCCTACGCGCTCGATCTCGGCCTCCAGCGCCTCGGGCGACTGGTAGTCGACGTGCGAGACCGAGCCGAGCAGCGGGCCGTAGCCCTGGCGCATCGACTCGATGCCCACGAGGCTCGTGCCGAACCCGTGCGTCCCGTGGTAGGCGTTGGTGCGGCTGATCAGGTGAATGCGATCGGGCTGTCCCTGCGCGGCCCAGTACTGCCGCGCGAGCTTGGCCGCCGTGTCGATCGCGTCGCCGCCGCCGAGGCACAGGAAGATGCGCGGATCGGTCATCGGCGAGAGCTGCACGAGGCGATCGACGAGCTCGAGCGTCGGCGGATTGGTCACGTCGCCGAACGTCTGGAACGCCTCCAGCGTTCGCAGCTGCTTGACGATGGCCTCCGCCATGTCCTCCCGCCCGTGCCCGATGTGCGCGTGCCACAGGCTGGATGTGCCGTCGAGGTAGCGCTGCCCCCGATCGTCCCAGAGATACACGCCCTCGCCGCGCACGATCACCAGTTCGTTCCCCGCGACCGCCGCCATATCGGCAAACGGGTGCCAGTAGGCGCTCGTGACCGTGCGAGAGATCGTCACGGCGGGTGACCCTAGGAGCGGGGGCTGCGGGTGTCAAGTTCGCGCAGTACCTGGCCGCGGCGCGTGCGCTCTGCTACATGCTCGGTGGCATGGCACAGCCGGATCCCTGGCTCGAGCACTACGGCGAGCGGCGCAGCGTCCCGGCGCGCGCCTCTCGCCTGCCCGTCGTGCTCGCGCTGGTCTCGGCCGCGGCCGTCGTCATCGCGGCACTCGTCCTCTACACCGGGCGTTCCGGGGGATGGCTGCCTCCGAGCGGCCTCGGCGGCTTTCACGACTGCACCTACGGCGACCGGGTGAGCGCCCGGTGCGCGACCGTCACGGGGCTGCACGTCGCGATCATTCCGGCCACACGCCAGCCCGCCCGCGGCGCGCTCGTCTACCTGGAGGGCGGCCCGGGCGGGGCTGCCACAGCCGTCGCCGTCTCGGTCAACGAGGTGTTCGCCAAGGTCAGCGAGTTTCGCGACATCGTGATGGTCGACCAGCGGGGGACGGGCGGATCGCAGGCCGTCGCCTGTCCGCAGGAGCACGTGCGGGCGACGGATGCGAATGCGGTCGCGTCATACCTGCGCCGCTGCTTCGCGCGACTCGGGGCAGCCAGGACTCGGCGACTCGGCAGTGAGGCGGCGGCAGCCGACCTCGAGCGCGTCCGGCAGGCGCTCGGCTACGGACGCGTCGATCTCTACGGCAGCTCGTACGGCGCCACGCTCGCGCAGGTCTACCTGCGCCGCTTCCCTCGCTCGGTGCGCACCGCCACGCTCGACGGAGCATCGCTGGAGAGCTCCCCGGTGTACGAGCTCGCAGGCCGCAATGCCGAGCGCGCCCTGGATGCACAGACCGCCCGCTGCCGTGCGCAGCCTGCCTGCGCGCGGGCGTTTCCCGACACGCGCGCCGACCTCGAGCGAGTGCTGGCGCGGCATCCGCGCAGCGCAGACGACCTCGCGACGACCGTCGCCGTGCTGCTCCGCTCGCCCGAGGACGCCGCACGCGTGCCACTGCTCCTGCACGAGGCCGCCGGCGGCGACGCCGGCCCGCTCACACGGGAGTTCGCGGCGCACGTGGGCGCGGAGCTCGATGGACGCTCGCGCCTGCCCATGTTCTGGGTCACGCTCTGCAACGAGGGATGGGCCCGCTTCGACGTCGCCGCGACCGCTCGGGCCAGCCGCGGGAGCTACCTTGCGCACGCCGCCGCGGCTCGCGCCCGCATGTTCCGCACGGCCTGCGCCGCGGTGCCTCGCCGTGCAGAGAGTCCCGGCAGCGAGCGTTCCTGGTCGTCTCTCGTGCCGGTGCTCTTGCTGGCCGGGGACGACGATCCGCAGGATCCGCCGGCCAACCTCGCCGGGTGGCGGAAGACGTTCCCGGGAGGCCGCCTGGTCAGCGTTCCCGGCCTCGCGCACGGCGTGATCGCCTACGGCTGCCTGCGCCTCGTCACTGCGCGCTTCGTCGCGGCGGGGACGGCACGCGGACTGGACACGAGTTGCGCCCGCCGCGTTCCGTTGCCCCGCTTCGAGCTCAGGTAGCCGAGTGCGCCGCGCGCGCCGGACGCGCGAGCGCGCCGCGGCGGCCCGGCCGAGCGGGGATCCCGAGTGCCGCGACCGCCCCGAGGGCGCCGACCGCTGCGGCCACGAAGAGCGCAGCGCGCGCGCCGTCGACGACCGCTTCGGGCGAGGCGTAGGAACCGGCCCGGTCGAACACGAGAACCGCGACTGCGATGCCGAACACCGAGCCCAGTTGACGGAACGTGCTGTTCGTGCCCGAAGCCTTCCCGATGTGCTCGGGCAGTGCCGATCCGAGCGCTGCAGAGGCGACGTTCGGGAGCACGAACGCGATTCCGAGGCCGATCGCGATGAGCGGCGCGACCAGTTCGGCGTAGCTCGCGCCGACGCCCATCGCGAAGGCGGCGCCCAGGGTGCCCGCGGCGAGCAGGAGGAGACCGCCGACGACGAGCGGCCGGCTGCCGATGCGGCCGCCGAGCGCGCCCGTGAAGGGCGAGACGGCCAGCGGCAGCAGCGTCCATGGGAGCGTCTCGACGCCTGCGGCCAAGGCCGAGTCGCCGTGCACCCGCGTGAGGTACTGGATGATCAGGAAGAAGGCGGCGAACATCGTGAAGTGCAGCCCGAAGCCCGCGCCGTTGGCGGCGGCGAAGCCGGGCCGGCGAAAGAGGCCGAGCGGCAGCATGGGAGCCGCGGAGCGCCGCTCCTGCAGGACGAACGCGCCCAGCAGCAGCGCGCCGATTGCATACGCGAGCAGCGTCGAGGGCGCGGTCCAGCCGTCCGCGTTGCCGCGCGTGGTGGCCCAGACGATCCCCAGCAGGCCGCCGCTGGCGAAGGCCAGGCCAGGCAGGTCGAGCCGCACCTGCGCTCCGCGGCTCTCCGTCAGGCGACGGGGCGCGAGCGCTGCCGCGGCCAGGCCGACGGGCACGTTGATCCAGAAGATCCAGTGCCAGTCCAGCGTCTCGACGATGACGCCTCCGAGCAGGGGCCCGAGAGCCACCCCGAGCCCGGCGATCGACGACCAGAGGCCGAGCGCGGCAGTACGGCGCTCCGGCGGGAACGCTGCTGACAGCAGCGTCAGCGTGAGCGGCATGAGCAGCGCGGCGCCGAGGCCCTGGACGGCGCGCGCGACGACGAGCTGGTTGAGGTCGTTGGAGAGGGCGCCCGCGGCGGAGGCGGCCGTGAACACGAGCAGCCCGACGACGAGCATGCGACGACGGCCGTAGCGGTCGCCCAGCGCGGCGCCGGTCAGCATCAGGACGGCGAACGTGAGGATGTAGATGTCGACGACCCACTGCAGCCGATCGAGGGACACCCCGAGATCGCGCTGCATCGCCGGGAGCGTCGAGAGCACGATCAGGTTGTCCAGCGTGATCATGAAGAGCGATGCGCCTGTGAGCGCGACTGCCCAGAACTGAGTGGCACGAGTGGTCAACGAAGCCTTCCGTAATGTACGATGGTTCTCGTACGTAGGTTCGATGATCATCGTACAAACTTGTACGACAGTTGTCAAACAACTCTGGGAGGGGCGAGACGTGGAGACGCTGGCGCATCCGAGCGCGACGGAGTTCGATCTGTCCGCCGTCTTGCACGCTCTCTCCGACCCCGTCCGGCGGAGCATCGTGCGCCGCCTCGCGCGCGAGGGCGAGGTGCCCTGCGGCGGGTTCGACCTGAGCGTCTCGAAGTCGACCTCGACCCATCATTTCCGCGTCCTGCGCGAGGCCGGCCTCATCGAGCAGCGCGAGCAGGGCAACCGCAAGCTCAACACGCTCCGGCGCGACGAGGTCGAGCAGCGCTTCCCCGGCCTCCTGGAGGCCGTGCTCGGTGAGTAGCGGCTGGGCCGGTGCGCCGGTCGGTGCTGAGAGCGCATTTCAAATGCGCTCTTAAGATGCCCGGATGCGATGGCGCATCCTCGTGCTCGTGCTCGCGGTCGTCGCGGCTGCCGCGGCACTCTCGACGGCGTCTGCGGCGCCGCTCGCCCGCAGCTTCAGCCGGACCACGCCGGTCAACTGGATCAGCGTGGCCTCGGCCAGGCCCGCGCAGGTGTGGGTCGAGAACTCCGCCGGCGGCTGGCTGAGCGAGGACGGCGGGCGCAGCTTCAAGGCGCCGCTCGCCACGAACGCCTTCCGCCAGGTCCAGATCGCGCAGGCGACGCTGCTGGCCGACGGCAAGACGCTGATCGGCATGCCGACCGTGTGGTCGAGCCAGCAGTTCTCCCCGCCGCGCTACTCGTCCGACGGCGGCGTCACGTGGCAGGCCGGCGCGTTGCGCGGCACCGACGCGCACTACGACTACGGCGACGACCCGAAGTTCGTCGGCGAGAGCCCGGTCACCGCAGACCCGGCGGATGCGCGCACGGCCTGGTTCTGCCAGGGCAACCTCTACGTGACGCACGACGCCGGCCGCACCTGGGCCGTCGCGACGCCGCGCTTCGAGCGTCCGTGGCACTGCGCGGCGCTCGCGATCGCGCCGGGGAAGGCGCACACTCTCCTGCTCGTTGTTCAGGCGACCGGCGCGGACTCCAAGCGGGTGCCCGCCCGGCTGCTGCGCAGCGTCAACGGCGGAGCGACGTGGCAACGCATGCGGGCTCCGCGCTTCCCGCAACTGGACTACAACGGCCACACGATCGCATTCGACCCCGCGAAGCCCTCGATCGCGCTCATGATCGGCGCGCACGATGGCACGCTGGGCACGCTCTACCGCTCGCTCGACGCCGGCCGGTCATGGAAGCGGGTGCGCCCGGGCGGCACGCTGCGCGGAGCCGTCGTCGACCAGTTCGCCTTCACGGCCGACGGTCGTGCCCTGGCGCTCGTGCGGGTGGGCGACAGGCAGAGGGCGACCTTCTCGTCGCTGGACGGCGGCCTGCACTGGACCACGGCACCGACGCTGACCTTCGACACGAAGTCTCCGGCGGTCTACGCGTCCCCGCTGGCCGCCAGCGGCACCGCCTTCCTGCTGGGCACGAACTCGCGCGGGTTCTGGCGCCTCGGGCCCGGCGCGCGGCGCTGGTCGCGGCCGTAGGAACTGCCTGAGGGCACGCGCCGCCTGGGCCGCCTGGCCACGCCTAGCATGGCGCCGTGGAGGTGAGCCATCAGTCGGCGGGCCTGCGGCGGTACTCGGACGTCCTCGCCGCGCCCGGAGTGGCGCGAGTCGTGTGCGCGGCCCTGCTCGGCCGGCTCCCCATCGGGATGGGGCCGCTCGCGGTGGTGCTGCTCCTGCGCGGTGAAGGTCATTCGTATGGCGTCACGGGCGTCGTCGTCGCTGTCGGCTCACTGGCCAGTGCGATCGGCATGCCGCTCTGGGGGCGGCTCGTCGATCGCATCGGACAGGTGCGCGTGCTGGTGCCACTCGGCATCGTCTACCCGGCCGCCTTCGCTGCGCTCGCCCTGCTCGCCACGCAGGGGGCCTCGGTCGCCGCGCTGATCGCATGCTCCGTGCTGGCCGGGGCGACACTCCCGCCGCTCGGTGCCTGCATGCGCGCGATCTGGCCCAGCCTGCTCGCGACGCAGGGCCTGCGCGACACCGCATACGCGCTCGAGGCGTGGCTGCAGGAGGTGTTCTTCGTCTTCGGGCCGCTGCTCACCGCGGCCATCGCCGTGATCGCGACGCCATGGGCGGCCATCGTGACCGCGTCCGTCCTGACCGCGGTGGGCACCCTCTGGTTCGCGCTCACCCCGGCGGTGCGCGCCGTCGAGCCGGCCCCCGCGCGGCCGAAGTCGCGTGCGGGCGCCCTCGGCTCGGCGGCCGTTCGCACGGTGATGCTCTCGACCTTCGCGATGGGCGTCGCGTTCGGCATCGTCGAGGTCGCGATGCCGGCCTTCGGCGAGGAGCACGGCTCGCGTGCGCAAGGCGGCTTCGCGCTCTCGTGCTTCGCCCTCGGCTCGCTCTTCGGCGGTCTGTGGATCGGAACCCGGCCTCCGTCGCGCGGTCTCGCGGTGCGCTTCACGCTCGCGCTGGTCGCGCTTGCGCTCGCGCTGCTCCCGCCGCTCGTGGCGCCTTCGATCCTGGCGATGTGCGTGCTCATGCTGATCGCCGGCCTGCCCATCGCCCCCGCGTTCGCTTCGTCCTACGGGCTGGTGGACGCGCTGGCGGTGCCCGGTACGACGACCGAGGCGTTCGCCCTGCTCGGCACCGCGATCGTCGCCGGTCTGTCCCTGGGCACGTCGGTGAGCGGCGCCGCGATCGAGCAGTTCGGCCTCACCGGAGCTCTCGCTCTGGCTGCGCCGTGCGTGGGCGCGGCGGCGCTCGTGTCGGTCGTGCGCAGGGCGTCCCTGGTCATTCCCGACCCGGTAGCGTGACGCCCGTGTCGCGCATCGTCGTCACCGGAGCGAGCGGCAAGGTCGGCGGAATGATCGCGGCGATGCTTGCGCGCGACGGCATTCCCCAGACCTTGCTCGTGCGCGATGCGGCGCGGGCCCCGGTGCTGCCGGGCGCCGACGTCGTCGTGGCCGACTTCCGCGATCCCGCCTCCGTGCGTACCGCGCTGCAACCCGGTGATCGGGTCTTCATGGTCAGCGTGCACGAGAACGTCGAGGCCCGCATCGAGGCTCATCAGTCCTTCGTGGATGCCGCCTCGGGCATCGGCGTGGGCCTCATGGCGTACCTCTCGATCGTCAATCCGTCGGCCACCGCGGCGTTCCACCACGGCCGCTCGCATGCGGCGACGGAGCGCATGCTGCTGGAGAGCGGCATGCCGTACGCCTTCCTGCGCATGAACCTGTTCCTCGACGATCTTCCCCTGTGGTTCGATCCCGACGGTGTCTGCCGTGGCCCGGGCGGCGATGGCCGCGTTGCGCTGATCTCGCGCGAGGACACGGCGGCTGTCTCGGCGGGCGTGCTCGTCGGGCCCGGCTACGAGAACGAGGCGCTCGATCTCACCGGTGAGCAGTCGCTCTCGCTGGGCGAGCTGGCCGCGCTCTGCAGCGACGTGCTCGACCGGCCGCTCCGCTACGAGCCGGGGACGCGCGAGGCCTGGCTGGAGAGTCGTATCGAGGCCGGAGTGCCGCCCTGGGACGCGAACATCGGCGTCGGGTCGTACGAGGCGCTGCTGCGCGGCGAGTTCGACGTCACCTCGGACGTCGTGCGGCGGGTGACCGGCAAGCCGGCGCAGTCGGCTCGCTCCTGGGTGGAGGCGAACCCGGGGAGCTTCGCCAACCTCGGGGTCGATGCGCGCCGCGCACGGCACGCCCGCCAGTGACCATCAGCCTGCGGGCTTGGGTGTCGCGCGCGGGTCGAGCTGGATCTCATCGTGTGCTCGCCGGTCACCGGCGGCGAGCTCCCGGCTGCGCTCGAGCTCTGCGTCGAACTCGAGGCCGAAGAGCAGCGCGAGGTTGGATACCCAGAGCCAGATGAGGAAGACGATCACGCCGCCCAGCGTTCCGTAGGTCTTGTTGTACGAGCCGAACTGCGACACGTACAGGCCGAAGGCGGCGGAGGCCACGAGCCATGCCAACAACGCGAGGACACCCCCGGGCGTCACCCACCGGAGCCCTGGCTGCTTCACGTTGGGTGCGATGTAGTAGAGGGCGGCGATCATGCCGGCGACGATGACCAGCAGGATCGGCCACTTCACCCACGCCCAGATGCTGACCGTCGTCGATCCAACCCCGATCACATCGCCGACTGCCGCCGCGAGCGTCCCGGTGAGAACGATTGCGGCAGCTACGAGGGCAAGCAACAGCGTCATCACGATGGTCACCACGAGCTGGAGCGGGCGCAACTGCCAGAAAGGCCTGCCCTCGCGCGTCTCGTAGACGATGTTGGCGGCCCGGAAGAAGGCGCCGACGTACCCGGACGCCGACCAGACCGCACCGACCAGCCCCAGGCCGAGCAGCGCACCTGCGCCTCCCTTGCCCCGGACGACGTCCTCGATCGGCCCGCGGAACGTATCCACCGCCGATGACGGACCGACCCGGCCGACGATGGACAGCAGCGCGTCCGAGGTCTGAGGGTACTGCCCGAGCAGGCCGAGGATTGCAATCAGCACGATGACACTGGGGAAAATCGAGAGCACCGCGTAGTAGGTCAGAGCCGCCGCCCAGTCGCTGAGGCCGTCTGCGCGGAACTCGCTGAGCGTGCGTCCGAACGCGGCCCTCCAGCCACCCGGTGGCAAGTCGGTCAGGCCGTGAGGTTTGGGTCTCGGACCTGGTGCAGCCTGCTCGAAGTCCTGCCCCGATTCGGAATCCCCGGCGGCGCGGGACGGCCCCAGGCGGATGACACGGTTCATGACGAACGCGAACGCCAGGAGCATCGTCCAGCGACGTCGCGACTCTCGATCGCTCACGCCGGCGATCCCGGAAGGCCGTGCGCGGCTCTTCCACGACCTCGTCTCTGCATTCCACACCCGGCGATCCTGCCCGCCGGTTGCGCGCACCAAACAAGAACCCTCTTGCTCGGCGACGATGTCAACCACGAACTGTTTCGAACATGCCCGAATGGGGATCACGGTGCGCCAACGAACGGAAGGAATTCCTCATGGGCATCAGTGCCAGTCTCGTCCTCATCGCCGTCGGCGCCATCCTCAAGTGGGCCGTGACGGCAACGGTTTCAGGCCTCAGTCTTGACACCGTCGGCGTGATCCTGATGGTTGTCGGCGTCGTCGGGCTCGTGCTCTCGGTCATCTTCTGGTCGAGCTGGGGCGGCTTCGGCGCGTCCAGGACGACCACGGTCGTCCGCGACGAGCCGACGATGTACCGCTAACCGCGCGGCGTGCAGGCGACGAAGGCCGCGCCGTCCCCGCAATCGAGGCGACGGCGCGGCTGAGCGCGCGGCTAGGTGCGGGCGCGCTGCAGCAGGGCGGACGCCCGCTGCTGCTCGTCGTCGTTCCAGAGCTTCGCGAGCACGCGCGTCGCGGCCTCCTCGGCCGTGGGCAGCATGTCGTCGACGATGCGCGCGCCGGCTTCGGTGAGCACGACGATCGCCAGCCGGGCGTCGTCGGGATGCGACTCCCGTCCGACCAGTCCGCGGCGCTCGAGCGGCGCCAGCTGGCGGGCGACGCCGGAGGGCGTGATGCCGAGCCGCTCGGCGAGATCGAGGCGGCGGAGGCGCCCGTTGGGATTCGCCTTCAGCTCGAGCAGCAGCGCGAGGTCGTTCAGTCCGAGGCCGTGATGGCCCTCGAGCGATGCGTCGACGTCGCGCACGACGACCGTGCGGGCATAGGAGAGCTGGAGCACGGTGGAAAGGGCAGTGGTTGTCTCGGTGGTGGCCATATCGCCACCATATCATTGATCTGTCGTTGATCTGCCCCGTAGTTACCAGGCGAGCCAGCCGCCGTCCACCACGAGCGTCTGGCCGGTGACGTAGCTCGACGCGTCCGAGGCGAGGAACAGCAGGGCGCCATCGAGCTCGTCGGGATTCGGTACGCGGCCGAGCAGCGAGCGGCGCTCGATGCGCTTGATCGCGCCCGGGTGGGTGAGCCCCTCGGTCATGTCCGTGGGGAAGTAGCCGGGGCAGAGCGCGTTCACGCGCACGCCCCGGCGGCCCCATTCGGCGGCGAGGTCGCGCGTGAGGCCGATCACTCCGGCCTTCGCGGTGGTGTACCCCGCCATCGCCGTGTCGCCGGGCGCGACGAGGCCGAGGATCGAGGCCACGTTCACGATCGAGCCGCTGCCCTGGGCGAGCATGGCCCGTCCCGCCGCCTGTGCGAGCACCATCACGGAGAGCAGGTCGATCTCGATCAGGTCGCGCAACTTGCCCAGGTCCTGCTCCTCGAACGGCATGACCTCGGCGATGCCGGCGTTGGGCACGGCGATGTCGAGGCGCCCGTGCCGCGCCAGCGCGTGCTGGACGAGGCGCTCCAGGTGGGTGTCGTCCCGCACGTCGCCCGCCTCGACGGACGCGCCCGTCTCCGCGGCCAGGCGCTCGAGCGCCTGCTCGTCGCGGCCGGCGGCGATGACCTCTGCGCCGGCCGCGCGCAGGACGCGCACGAAGCGCTCGCCCAGGCCGCGGGAGGCGCCCGTGACGATCGCGACGCGTCCGTCGAGGCGGAAGAGGCGGTCGATCTCGGGCGCCGGCATCGGCGCAGGGTATATCGTGGCCGCCGTGGTGCTCCCGGCCGGTCTGTCGCTGAACGCTGCCCAGGCATAGGCGACATGGCAGCCGACTTCTTCGCGGAGAACAGCTCGCTCGCGCGCGACGCCGCCGACCCCTCGCGCCGTGCCGACTTCCTCGTGCCGCCCTGGCCGGGCGCCCGCGCCGGCGAGTGGGCCTACTTCGCGGGCAACTCGCTCGGCCTGCAGCCGCGTGGCGCGGCTGCGGCCCTCGAGTCGGACCTCGATGCCTGGGCGACGCTCGCCGTCGAGGGCTGGTTCGAGGGCGCAGAGCCCTGGCTGACGGCGGCCGACGGACTGCGGGGATCGCTTGCCCGGCTCGTGGGAGCCGGGGTCGAGGAGGTCGTCGCGATGAACACGCTGACGGTCAACCTCCACCTCCTGATGGCGACGTTCTACCGGCCCTCGGCGGAGCGCAATCGCATCGTCATCGAGGACGCCGCCTTCCCCTCGGACTCTCACGCCGTCGCATCGCAGGTGCGCCACCACGGCTACGACCCCGAGAGCGCAGTCGTGCGGCTGCGCCCGCGGACCGGCGAGGCGGCGCTCCGCACCGAGGACATCCTCGGCGAGCTCGAGCGCCTGCGGGGCTCGGTCGCGCTCGTCCTGCTGGGTGGCGTCAACTACCTCACGGGCGAGCTGCTCGACATCCCGGCCGTGACCGCGGCGGGGCATGACATCGGCGCGGTCGTCGGCTGGGATCTCGCGCACGCCGCGGGCAACGTGCCGCTCGACCTGCACGCCTGGGACGTGGACTGGGCGGCGTGGTGCCACTACAAGTACGTCAACGCCGGGCCCGGCGGGCCGGGTGGCGCGTTCGTGCACGAGCGCCACGGGCGCGACGCCTCGCTGCCTCGCCTCGCGGGGTGGTGGGGCAACGACCCCGCGACGCGCTTCCGCATGGAGCCGGACTTCGTGCCGCGCAGCGGCGCGGCCGGGTGGCAGGTCTCGACACCGTCGGTGCTTGCGTTCGCACCGTTGCGAGCTTCGCTCGAGCTCTTCGATGCCGTCGGCATGGCGGCGCTGCGCGAGCGCTCGGTGCGCCTCACCGGCTACCTGGAATCGTTGCTCGACGTCGTCGCGGCCGAGCGCCGGATGCAGATCCTGACACCGCGCGAGCCGCCGCGCCGCGGCTGCCAGCTCTCGCTGGCCGTCCCCGACACGAAAGCGCTCTCGACCGCGCTACGGGCCGAGTACGGCGTCATCTGCGACGTCCGCGAGCCCGACGTGATCAGGCTCGCCCCGGTGCCGCTGTACTCCAGCTACCACGACTGCTGGCGCGCCGCCCAGGCGTTGCGCGAGCTGCTGCCCGAGCGCTGAGCGTGACGCCGGCGGCGACCATCCCGTACGGCCCGCACCCCGAGCAGGTCGCCGACCTGTGGCTACCGGAGGGCGAGGGCCCGCATCCGGGCGTCGTGCTCGTGCACGGGGGCTGCTGGCGCGCGAAATACGGCCGCGACCTCGAAGATCGCGTGGCCGCCGACCTCGCCGGGCGCGGTCTCGCCGTCTGGAACGTCGAATATCGCCGGCTCGACTGCGACGGCGAATGGCCGGTGCCGCTGGATGACGTCGTGGCCGCCGCGACGGCACTGCCGCAGGAGATCGATGCCGCGCGCGTCGCACTGGCAGGGCACAGCGCCGGAGGCCATCTCGCGCTGCTGGCCGCGAATCACGTGCCGGTGCGCGGAGTGCTGGCACAGGCCCCGGTCTGCGACCTGCCGCTGGCGGCGCAACTCGGGGCGTGCGCCGGAGCGGTGGAGCGGCTGCTCGAGCACGGCGCGCCCTCGCCGATCGACGAGCCGCCCGGCGTCGACGTCCTGCTCGTGCACGGCGACGCCGACGCCCACGTCTCGGTGGAGCTCAGCCGGGCGTACGCCCGCGGCGGGCATGCCGTCTACGTCGAGCTCGTGGGCTGCGGGCACATGGAGCACCTCGACCCCGAGAGCGATGCCGGGCAGCTGGCCGGCAACTGGCTGGAGCGGCTGCTCGCGTGAGGGCCGTCTGCGACCTGCGAGCTGCTCAGAGCGGGTCGGAACGCGCCGTGAGCGTCGCCGGCCGCAGGTCGGCGACCGCGTGCACGAGCACCGCCGAGAGGATCACGGCTCCGCCGACGAGCGTCAGCCCGTCGGGCTGCTCGCGGTAGATCAGCCACATCCAGAGCGGCCCGAGCACGACCTCGAGCAGTGTGATCAGCCCTGCCTGCGCCGCAGCGATCAGGCGGGCGCCGGCCGTGAAGAGGATCATGCCGAGGCCGATCTGCCCGGCGCCGAGCGCAGCCAGCATCGTCCAGTCCAGCGGTGAGAGCACGCTGGGGTCGGAAAACGGCACGAGCGCGACGAAGGCGATGACCATGCCGAGCGCCGTCGCCGGCGTCATCGAGATCTCCCGGTGCCGGCGCGTGATCACGAGCACGCATGCGAACGCGGTGGACATCAGCAGCGACACCAGATCGCCGTGGAGGCCGCCGCCGCCGAGCGACCCGCTGACCATGATGACGACGCCCGCGAGCGCCGCAACCATGGCGAGCCAGGTGCGCGCGAGCACTCGCTCTCGCATGAGCAACCAGGCGAAGAGCGCGGCCAGGAACGGCCCGATCGCCTGGAACAGCAGCACGTGCGCCAGGCTCGTGGAGCCGAGCGCGAGGATGAAGGAGCTCGAGGCGATCGCGACGCCGATCGCGACGCCGATGCCTGCGACGCCGACGCTGCGGAAGGCGGCGAACGTCGCGCCGCGGCGGCGCACGACGAGATACGCGGTGAGCGCGATCGCGGCCGCGCCTGCGCGGATCGCCGCCTGGGTCGGCGCGGGTGCACCGACGAAGCGCTGCACCGGGCCGGCCGTCGACCACGCGATCGCGGCGGCCGCGACGAGCAGCTGGCCGCGTCGCTCTGGATCGGCCACTGCCATCATGCCCCGAGCGTAGCGATCGCGGACAGGAAGCTCGGGTGGTGACGGCGTGAAAGCGCTCGCGAAGTCGGAGGCGCGTCCAGGCATCTGGCTCGTCGATGCGCCGGAGCCGGAGGTCGGCATCAACGACGTGCTGATCCGCGTGAAGCGCACCGGCATCTGCGGCACCGATCTGCACATCCGCGCCTGGGATTCCTGGGCGCAGCGCACGATCCCGGTGCCGATGGTCGTCGGGCACGAGTTCGTGGGCGAAGTCGTCGAGATCGGATCGAACGTCAACGACTTCGCGCCGGGTGACATCGTCAGCGGCGAGGGCCACCTCGTGTGCGGCCGCTGCCGCAACTGCATGGCCGGCCGGCGGCACCTCTGCGCGCACACCCAGGGCGTCGGCGTCGACCGCACCGGAGCGTTCGCCGAGCTCATCTCGCTGCCCATGACGAACGTCTGGAAGCACGCGCCCGGGATCGACCTGGACGTGGCCTCGATCTTCGACCCCTTCGGCAACGCCGTCCACACCGCCCTGGCGTTCCCCGTGCTCGGGGAAGACGTGCTGATCACGGGCGCCGGGCCGATCGGGATCATGGCTGCCGCGGTCGTGCGCCATGCGGGCGCCAGGCACGTCGTCGTCACCGACATGAATGCCTACCGGCTCGAACTGGCCCGGAGCATCGGTGTGACGCACGCGCTCGACGTGAGCCGCGGATCGATTGCGGATGCCCAGGGCGAGCTCGGCATGACCGAGGGATTCGACGTCGGGCTCGAGATGTCGGGCAGCCCCGCTGCCCTGCACGACATGGTGGCCAACATGGCGCACGGCGGGCGCATCGCCATGCTCGGCATCCCCTCGGTGGAGATCGCGATCGACTGGAATCGCGTGATCTTCAACATGCTGACGATCCGCGGCATCTACGGCCGCGAGATGTACGAGTCCTGGTACGCGATGACGGTGCTGCTGCAGTCCGGGCTCGACATCTCGCCCGTCATCACGCACCGCTTTCCGTTCGGCGAATTCGAGCAGGCCTTCGCCGTCGCCGCGAGTGGCGACAGCGGCAAGGTCGTGCTCGACTGGGAGCAGTGATGTTCGAAGGAGTGCGCGAGCAGTTCCAGGGCGAGCTCGACGAGATCGCCTCGGCGGGTCTGGGCAAGCGGGAGCGCGTGATCGCCTCGGCGCAGGGTGCCCACGTGACGCTCGCGGACGGTCGTGAGCTGCTCAACCTGTGCGCCAACAACTACCTCGGCCTCGCCAATCACCCGACCGTGCTCGCGGCGGCCGGCGCGGCTCTCGGCGAGCGGGGCTACGGCATGGCGTCGGTGCGCTTCATCTGCGGCACGCAGGACATCCACCGCGAGCTCGAGCAGCGGATCAGCCAGTTCCTGGGATGCGAGGACACGATCCTCTACGCGTCCTGCTTCGACGCCAATGCGGGCCTCTTCGAGACACTGCTCGGCGAGCAGGACGCGATCATCTCGGATGCGCTCAACCACGCCTCGATCATCGACGGCGTACGTCTGTGCAAGGCGCGCCGGCTGCGCTACGCCAACCGCGACACCGGCGAGCTCGAGCAGCGCCTCGGCGAGGCCGCCGATGCCCGGCGTCGCATGATCGCCACCGACGGCGTGTTCTCCATGGACGGGCACGTCGCGCCGCTCGAGCGCATCTGCGAGCTGGCCGAGGAGTACGACGCGCTGGTCATGGTCGACGACTCGCACGCGGTGGGCTTCGTCGGCCCCGACGGCCGCGGCACACCGGCGCTGCACGGCGTGGCCGAGCGCGTCGACCTGATCACGGGCACCCTCGGCAAGGCCCTCGGCGGCGCGAGCGGAGGGTTCACGAGCGGGCGGCGCGAGGCCATCGAGCTCCTGCGCCAGCGCTCGCGGCCCTATCTCTTCTCCAACAGCCTCGCGCCGCCGATCGTCGCGGCCAGCATCGCCGTGCTCGACCTCCTGGCAGCCGAGGGCGCCGCGCTGCGCGAGCGTCTGTTCGCGCATACGGCGCGCTTCCGCCGCGAGCTGTCGGAGCTCGGCCTCGACGTCGTGCCGGGGGAGCATCCCATCGTGCCCGTGATGTTCGGCGATGCGCACCGCGCCGGTGCGGCCGCCGAGACGCTGCTCGAGCACGGCGTCTACGCCGTCGCGTTCTCCTACCCGGTCGTTCCGATGGGCCAGGCGCGCATCCGCACGCAGCTCTCCGCCGGGCTCTCCGACGACGACGTCGGGCGCGCGATCGCGGCCTTCGCCGCAGTCGCAGGCAGCCTCAGCCGCTGACCGGCTCCTTGGGGTGATCCGTGGCGAGCGGCACGGAGCGCAGTGCCGTGTCGGCGTACTCCGGCCGGCTCACGCGGATGGCAGTCACGAGCACACGGCGCGTCAGGAGCGCGAAGTAGAACGCGAGCGGGAGCTCGATCACGAGCGCCGTGAGCAGCGTCATCATCTGATCGTCCGTGCCGATCGACGTCACGACGTCGAACCAGGCATCGCAGACGAGCAGGGCCGAGGACACGATCAGCCCGACGATCAGCATGGCGCGCTCTCGCAGCGCCGACCACGCGGTCACGCCGAGCGCGATGGCCAGCAACACGTCGAAGCCCGTCCAGGCCACGTTCCAGTGGTCCGTCGTATGCCGGTTGGGCAGCTGCGTGATGTAGAGCAGCGTCCACGGGATGAGGGCGATCGTCGCGCCCATCGCGAGGAACCCGAACGGATGGGTGCGCACGGAGCGCAGCCGTCCGGTCAGCGGGTCGCGAAGCTGCATCGGTCGTCGTTCGTTGCGATCATCGAAAAGACTCAACGTCGAACCATCTTCCCCTATTCGCGGCGATGTGCAAACGACCGTGGCCCCTCCGGGTGGAGGGGCCACGGGCAGTACGTCGTTCGCGGGGGTCGAGCGGCACACCCGGTGTGTGCCGCTCGACCGTTGAACGCGCTGCTCTCAGCGGCTCATCGCGGGCGTCCCGTGGCTGACGCGCGGCAGCCAGTTGAGCTTCTTCGGCAGGTACCAGTTGTGCTCGCCGAGGAGCTTCATCGTGGCGGGCAGGAGCACGCCGCGGACGAGCGTCGCGTCCAGCAGGATCGCCGTCGAGAGGCCGACGCCGAGCTGCTTCAGGTCGAGACCCGAGAGGGTCGCGAAGATCGCGAACACGGCGACCATCACGACGGCGGCGCTGGTGACGACGCCGGCCGTCTCGGTGATGCCCTGCTCGACGGCCTGCTGCGTCGGCATGCCGCGCTCCCAGAGCTCGCGCACGCGGCTCAGGATGAACACGTGGTAGTCCATCGAGAGACCGAAGAGCACGACGAAGAGGAAGATCGGCAGCCACGACTCGATCGCGCCGTCGCTCGTGAACCCGAGCAGGCCCTGCGCCCAGCTGTGCTGGAAGACGGCGACGAGGATGCCGTAGGCGGCGCCCACGCTGAGCAGGTTGAGCAGGATCGCCTTGATCGGGATGATCAGCGAGCGGAAGGTGACCAGCAGGAGCAGGAAGCTCAGCAGGAGCACGAAGCCGATCACGAGCGGAGCGCGATCGCGCATCACCTGGTTGAAGTCCTCCGTGCCGGCTGCCTCGCCGGCGACCTGAGCGGTCACGCCCGCGGTGGAGTTGAGGGTCTGCGGCACGACGCTCGAGCGCAGCGCCTTCATCGAGGCCACGGCCTGGGCGTTGTGGCCGTCACCCTTGATCGGCACGTAGAGGCGCGCGACCGAGTGATCGGCCGAGACGTTCAGGGTGAAGGGCTTGAACGCGTACCCATCGGCGACGGCCTTCTGCTCGAAGTTCGCGATCGCCTGCTTGACCTGCGGCGAGGTGACGTCGCGACCCTCGATCACGACCACGGCGGGCGAGGGCGAGCCGGGGAAGGCCTTGTCGATGGCGGACTTCGCCTGCATCACGGGCAGGCTCTTGGACATGCCGTAGTCGGCGGAGACCAGGCCCAGCTTGAGGTCGATGGCCGGGAGGGCGAGTGCCACGAGGATCGCGGCCGAGGCGACGACCGAGATCACCGGGTGCTTGAGCACCGGGCGCAGGATGCGCTGCCAGATCGTCGTGTCGCCACGGCGGTTCCGGAGCACGCGCTGCACGGAGCGGAACGGCCAGGTCACGAAAGCCCAGGCGGCGGCGATGCCGCGACCCACGAAGCGGAATCCGCGACCCATCGGGCGGTGGCCCGGGACGCGCCGGAGGAAGCCGGCCGACTTCGGGGCGAGCAGGGCGGGCAGCACCGTCAGCGAGCCGATGATGGCGGTCGCGACGACGAGGATCGTGGCCAGGGCGATGCCCGAGAACACGCCGTTGCCGGCCAGGAACATGCCGCTCATCGCGGCCATGACCGTCAGGCCCGAGACGAGCACCGCGCGTCCCGAGGTGGCTGCGGCGATCTCGATCGCGTCGACCTTGCCGGCGCCGCGCGCGAGCTCCTGGCGCTCACGGGCGATGTAGAAGATCGAGTAGTCCACGCCGACGGCGAGGCCGATCAGCAGGATGACCGACTGCGTCGCATCGGTGACGGGCAGCAGCTGGCTCGCGACTGCGGTCAGTCCGAACGCCGCCACGACCGCGCTCATTGCGAGTGCCACGGGAATGCCGGCGATCAGGAGGCCGCCGAACGCGATGATCAGGATGAGGAGCGTGATGGGCAGCGAGAGCTGCTCCGCCTTCTGGAAGTCCTTGCCCTGCGTGTCGTCGTAGGCCTTCGAGAAGCTGCCGTCGCCGGCTTCCGCGATCACGAAGCCCGCATGCGCGGACTGCGCGGCCGCCGTCGCGGCCTGGATCGGCGCGACCTTGGAGGAGACGGTGTCGAACGTTCCCGGGATCTCGAACGAGACGAGCGCCGAGTGGCCGTCGCGAGAGATCGTGTTCTGCGCATACGGCGAGCGGAGCTTGACGACGTTCGGCGTGGCGTCGAGGCGCGTGATGACGTCATTCACGACGGCGCGGAAGGCGGGATCGCTCGCGCGCAGCGTCTTGGACTGGACGAGCACCTGCTCGCCCGGCTGGAGCTTGAAACCGGCCTTGTCGAGCGTGCGGGCGGCGACGCCGCTCTCGCCGCTGGCCGACTCGGCCTCGGTGAGCTTCTTCGTGCCGACAGCACCGCCAATCACGACCGCTGTCGCCACGAATGCGATCCAAAGCGAAATCGCCGTCCAGGGGTGGCGCGCGCTCCAGCGCCCGACCTTCCCCGTGATGCCCTTGTTGGCAGACATGCCTGACTCCTTGCGAAGAGTGCGTGAGGTTTGACGAGCCAAGCCTCGCGCCTGCAGTCGCAGCGTTCCGTGCGGACGGCTGGTGTCCCGCGGTGCGGCAAACCGCACTCGCCGGCGTCGGGTCAGCTCGCGCGGCGAGCGCGCCGCGTCAGCTGGCGCGCAGGAACGTGAGCACGGCGAGCACGCGGCGGTGATCCTCCACCGCACTGCCCAGGCCGAGCTTCTCGAAGATGTTGGTGATGTGCTTCTCGATGGCGCGCGGCGTGACCACGAGCGCGTCGGCGATGGCCTGGTTGGAGCGGCCCTCGGCCATCAGCGAGAGCACTTCCTTCTCGCGCGCGCTCAGCACCTCGAGCGGGCTCGAGCGGCGCTTGCGCGACACGAGGAGCCCGACGATGGACGGGTCGAGCGCAGAGCCGCCCTGCGCGACGCGGCGCACGGCCTCGGCGAAGTCGTCGATGTCGGCGATGCGGTCCTTGAGGAGGTAGCCGACGCCCTCGGTGCCCTCGGCGAGCAGCTCCATGGCGTACTCGGGCTCGGCGTGCTGCGAGAGCACCACGACGCCCACCCCCGGATGCGCCTCGCGAATGCGGCGGGCCGCGCGTACGCCCTCGTCGGTGTGCGTCGGCGGCATGCGGATGTCGACGACGGCGACGTCGGGCTTGAGCGAGGAGATCGCGTGCATCAGGTCGACGGCGTTCTCGGACTGCGCGACGACTTCGAACCCGGCGTCCTCCAGCACCCGCGCCACGCCCTCGCGCATGAGGGCCGAATCGTCAGCGATCGCGACGCGGAGGGCGCTCATCACAGGCGACGGTAGCAGTCGGGCCCCCGCGGTACGGCTAGCCACACCTGCCGGAGTTCGGACGGCCGCCTGCGAGACACGGGCGAGCCCGAGTCGAGCGCCGTCGCTCGAGCGCGATTGTTCACGCAGTGAGGGCGACCGGCCCTCGACTCGAGCAGAAGGAGCTCACGATGTTCAATCCGATCCGCCCCGAGCTGGCCACGATGATGCACCGCGAGCGCGTCAACGAGAGCCTGCGTCGTGCAGCGCGCTCGAGCGACAAGCCGCCGGGTCGCCGCCGCAATCGCCGTCGCGTCGCCCTGAGGTTGCGTATGGCGTGAATCGCGCGTCAAAAACCAGCACTACCCTCCGAGACGGGGCGTCCCTCAAGCAGGCGCCCCGTCTTCGTTTTCGGGCGATCGGCCAAATGACATGTGCAGAGCGTGTCATTTGGCGCGACTCACAGTTAGGGCCCAGTTAACGCAGGGGCTGCTCTTAGAGAGCTCGTGCATCGTGCGGGTATGGCAGAGGACCAGGCAGCCGCGGACGATCCCCCGCCGGCCGGCAGCCCCGCCCGCCAGCGCCGGCTCTGGGGCGTCCGCCTCGTCGTCCTGGCCGCCACGGCCGCGGCTCTCGGCGTGCCGCAGAAGCAGATCAGCCAGAGTCAGGCGGCCGGCAACAGCGTGGCGCGGATCGCGGCTCGCCAGAACGTGAGCGTCGCGCGCGTGCGCTCCGTCGCGCTCGCTGCCGCAGACCCGCTGCTCGACGAGGCCGTGCGCGCGGGCGTGATCAGCGACGACGATCGCCGTTCGCTGCGCTCGCGCATTCGCGACCGCGGAGTCGTTTAGGAGGCGGCCGTGCGGGGATCTTCCGTTCCCAGGTGCGGATTGCCGCACCACACGACGCCAGGCTTCCGTAGACGGGCGGAGCCGGGGCGGCGGAAAACTGAATGAGACGGCATCGCCGCCACCTCTCGATCATGAACAGCACCCATTCTCCCATCCCCTCCGACGAGCGACCCACAACGGTGATGCTCGTCGACGATCACGCCTCGTTCCGCGCCAGCGCCCGCTGGCTGCTCGAGACCGAGGGCTACGTCGTGGTCGCCGAGGCCTCCAGCGGGGAATGCGCGCTCGACACCGTCGCCGAGGTGCAGCCCGAGCTCGTCCTGCTCGACGTCGGGCTGCCCGGCATCGACGGCTTCCAGGTCGCGCTCGCCATCCGCGCGCGCTGTCCGCTGGCGCGCGTCGTGCTGACCTCGAGCCGCGACCTGGCCGATCTCGGCGAGGATCGCGTGAGCGCCTGCGGCGCCGCGGGGTTCGTGCACAAGGCCGAGCTCTCGCGCGCGGCACTCGTCGCCGCCACGGCCACCGCGTAGACGCCATCCCGCTCCGCGCGGGTTCGTTAGGCTCACGCCGGTACTACAAAAGGAGGCTACGGTGGCCGCCACCGCGACCCGCACGCTCAAGAACTTCGTCAACGGCGAGTACGTCGAGGCCCGTTCGGGCCGCTACTCGGACGTGGTCAACCCCGCCACCGGCGACGTCTATGCCCAGGCGCCCGTCTCGGACGAGCAGGACGTCGACCGCGCGTACGCCGCGGCCTCCGCCGCCTTCGTGGAATGGCGCGACGCCACGCCCGCCGAGCGCCAGCTCGCGCTGCTCCGCTTCGCCGACGCGATCGAGTCCCGCGCGGACGAGTTCGTGGACACCGAGGTCGAGAACACCGGCAAGCCGCGCGCCCTCACGGCCTCGGAGGAGATCCCTCCGATGGTCGACCAGCTCCGCTTCTTCGCGGGCGCCGCGCGCGTGCTCGAGGGACGCTCGGCCGGTGAGTACATGCGCGGCATGACGTCGTTCATCCGCCGCGAGCCGATCGGCGTGGTCGGTCAGGTGACGCCGTGGAACTACCCGCTGCTGATGGCGACGTGGAAGATCGGCCCGGCGCTCGCCGCCGGCAACTGCATCGTGCTCAAGCCCAGTGACACCACGCCGGTCTCGACGCTGCTGATGGCCGAGGTCGCCGCCGAGTTCTTCCCGCCCGGCGTGTTCAACGTGATCTGCGGCGATCGCGACACCGGCCGCGCGCTCGTGTCGCACCCGACGCCGCAGCTGGTCGCGATCACCGGCTCCGTGCGCGCGGGAATGGAGGTGGCGAGCGCGGCTTCGTCCGATCTCAAGCGCGTGCACCTCGAGCTCGGCGGCAAGGCGCCCGTGATCATCTTCGACGACGCCGACATCGCGCTCGCGGCCGAGACGATCGCGGTCGGTGGCTACTTCAACGCAGGCCAGGACTGCACCGCGGCGACGCGCGTGATCGCCTCGCCCAAGGTCTACGCCGACATCGTCGACGCGCTCGCCGAGCAGGCCAAGGCCACGAAGACCGGCCAGCCGGACGACGAGGACATCCTCTTCGGGCCGCTCAACAACACGAATCAGTACGAGCGCGTCGCTGCCATGGTGGACGCGGCGCCCGGCCACGCGCACCTCGCGGCGGGCGGCCATCGCATCGCGGGCCCCGGGTTCTTCTACGAGCCCACGGTGATCTCCGACCTGCGGCAGGACGACGATCTGATCCAGAACGAGATCTTCGGACCCGTCATCACGGTGCAGCCCTTCAGCGACGAGGACGAGGCCGTCAAGTGGGCGAACGGCGTGCAGTACGGGCTGGCCTCGTCGGTCTGGACGGCCAACCACGGCCGCGCCATGCGCGTCGCCCGCCGGCTCGACTTCGGGTGCGTCTGGATCAACACGCACATCCCGCTCGTCGCCGAGATGCCGCACGGCGGCTTCAAGCACTCGGGCTACGGCAAGGATCTCTCGATGTACGGGTTCGAGGACTACACGCGCGTCAAGCACGTGATGAGCAACCTCGACGCCTGAAGGCGTCTTGACGCCTCCCCGGCTGATCCTCGTTCTCAGCGAGAACTGGACGCTGACATCACCGCGTGACCTCCGCTCCCTCGTGCGCATCGCCGTCGAGGCCGAGGCGGCGGGGGTCGACGCGGTGATGCTCAGCGAGCACGTCGTGCTCGGCCCGGCCTCGGGCGCCGGCGGCATCATGGGCAACCCGCGCGACTACGCCGCGCCCGGCAACCAGGATCCCGCGACGCCGTGGCCCGACTCGCTGGTGCTCGCCTCGGCCATTGCAGCCGCGACGACGCGACTGCGCATCGCGCTGGCGGCTGTCATCTACCCGCTGCGCCACCCGCTGCTGCTCGCCAAGCAGCTGGCGACGCTCGACCTGCTGAGCGAGGGGCGGGTCGTCGTCCAGCCGACCGTCAGCTGGCACGAGCAGGAGTACGAGGCGCTCGGCGTCCCCTTCCAGCGGCGCGGCGCCATCCTGGACGAGCAGCTGGAGGCCATGGCCGCGGCCTGGCGCGACACGCCGGCCGCCTACGAGGGGCGCCATTTCCGCTTCGCCGGCGTCTACCTCGAGCCGAAGCCGTTCCGGCCGGACGGGCCGCGCATGTGGTTCGGCGGGCAGTCGCTGCACCCCGCGCTCCTGCGGCGCCTCGTCCGCTACGGCCACGGCTTCCACCCCTTCGGCTCACCGACGCCGGAGGAGCTCGAGCGACTCCGGACCGCGATGGCAGAGGCCGGTCGCGATGCGGGCGCGCTGGAGATGGTCGGCGGCATCCGCGGGACGTTCGCAGACGAGGCGAGCGTCGCCGATCTCGCGCAGGCGGCCGAGGCCATCCCTGGCCAGCTGGCCCAGGGCTACACCTCGATCTGCTTCAAGCCCTCGATGTTCACCGACGATCTCGAGCAGGTCGGGCCGCTCTGCCGCGAGCTGGTCGCTCGCGTCGCGGCCTACTGAGCGCTTCTAGGGCGCCGGCACCAGTTCCACGTTGGCCGCGGCGCGCTCGACCGCGGCGCGCTCGTGCGCCTCGAGGGCGCGCGGGCCGCGGCGGTGGCTGTCGGGCGCCACGCCGGAGAAGTCCGTGTCGCTGCGCTGCCCGCTCATCTGCTCGAGCACGGCGAGGCCGCAATAGGGCACGTAGAACGCGGAGTAGCCCCCCTCGTGGCTCATCAGCAGCCGCCCGTCGCAGACGTCGGCGGCGACCTCCATGAGTGCCGCCGTCAACGAGCGGAAGTCGTCGGCGTTGAGGTCCATGCGCCCGAGTGGGTCGTACGCACTGGCATCGAACCCGCTCGCGACGACGATCAGCTCGGGCCGGAACGCCCGTAGGGCGGGCACGACGACCTGTTCGAAGGCAAGCCCGTAGGCAGCGATTCCGCTACCGGGCGGGAGCGGGATGTTGAGGTTGGCGCCGCGCGCGGCGCCCTCGCCGACGACGTCGACCCGGCCGCGGCCCGGCGGGTAGTGCTCGTCCTGGTGCAGCGAGATCGCAAGCACGTTCGGATCGGAGAGGAAGATCGTCTCCGTGCCGTTGCCATGGTGGACGTCCCAGTCGACGACCGCGATACGGCCCACGTCACGCACCTGCTGGGCGTGCCGGATCGCGACGCCGACGTTCGAGAACACGCAGAAGCCCATCGACTTCTCCGGCTCCGCGTGGTGCCCGGGCGGACGCACGAGCGCATAGGCGTTGTCGACCGCGCCGTCGAGCACCGCGTCGGCGGCCACGATCGTCCCGCCGGCAGCGAGTGCCGCGATCTCGTCGCCGAAGCGCCCCATCGACGTTCCGTCGCCCGCGTCGCCGCCCGTCGTCGCGACCTCGCGTACGTGTGCGAGATGCGCGGCGGTGTGCACGCGCAGGAGCTCCTCGTCGGTGGCCGGCCGCGCGCGCAGCTGCACGAGGTTGTCGAGCACGCCCGAGACGTCCAGCAGGTTGCGGAACCGGCGCTTCGTCTCAGGGTTCTCGAACGCCTCCTGCGGTTGCACGTACGACTTCGCGGGCGTGCCCTCGAAGTCGTTCCAGGTCATTGCGTCGAACCACGCGTAGCGTTCTTCCCAGAGCCATCCCGTTGCCATGCACGCGACTCTAGCGAGGCCCGCCGGGTACGTTTCGCATATCCCGATGAGGAGCGACGAAAGCATGAGCCTGCCCGCACTGCTCGGTGGCGTACCCGTTGCCGATGCCGGCACCTATCCGAGCTGGCCCCAGTGGAGCGAGCGCGAGCGCGAGGAGCTGCTGGCGACCCTCGATTCGGGGGCCTGGTGGACGGGCGACGGCGAGCGTGCATTCCGCTTCGCGCGCGACTTCGCGCAGTACCAGGGCGCCGCCGCCGGCTATCCGTTCACGAACGGGACGCAGACGCTGGAGGCCGCACTCGTGGCCTGCGGCGTGGGTGAGGGCGACGAGGTGATCGTGCCCGGCATGACGTTCGTCGCGAGCGCGAGCGCCGTGCTGGCTGTCAACGCGACGCCCGTGATCGTCGATGTCGACCCCGAGACGCTGTGCATCGACCCTGCCGCCGCGGAGGCGGCGATCGGCGAGCGCACGCGCGCGATCATCGCCGTGCACGTGGCCGGGGCCGTCTGCGATCTCGACCTGCTCGTGCCGCTCTGCGAGCGTCGCGGCCTGCATCTGATCGAGGACTGCGCGCACGCGCACGGCTCGCAGTGGCGCGGGCGTGGCGCAGGCAGCTACGGCTCGTTCGGCAGCTTCTCGATGCAGCAGGGCAAGCTCATGACCGCGGGCGAGGGCGGCGCGCTGATCGGCAACGACCCGCAGTTGCTCGACGCCGCCTGGAACTACGCCGACTGCGGCCGCGAGCGCGGGCGCTGGTTCTACCACCACGCCACGATCGGCTCCAACTTCCGCATGACCGAATGGCAGGGCGCCGTCCTGCTTGCGCAGCTCGAGCGCTTCCCCGAGCAGAACGCCGTGCGCAACGCGAATGCGATCGCCCTGGGCGAGGCGCTCGCCCGGGTGCCCGGCCTGCGTGCGCAGAAGCGCGACGAGCGCATGGACAGCCAGGGCAACTACTGCTTCGTCGTGCATTACGACTCGAGTGAGTTCGCCGGCATGCCGCTGCGCAGGTTCGAGGAGGCGCTGTACGCCGACGGCGTGCCTCTCGGAGTGAGCTATCCCTCGCTCTCCGACCTGGACGTGTTCCGCAATCGCAGCTTCGCTCCCACGCGGCGGGCCTCGGCTCCGTCGCTCGACTACGCCAACCTGCACCTGCCCGTGGCAGAGCACGCCGCGGCCTCGACGGTCTGGATGGAGCACCGCCTGCTGCTGGCCGATCGAGACCGCGTCCTGCGCGTCGCCGAGGCCGCCGCCCGCATCCACGAGCACGCGGCCGCCATCATGGAGAAGTTGCCGATCGGCGCCTCGGCGTGACCGCACGCCTCGCGCTGCTCGGCTGCGGCTGGGTCGCGGACATGCACACGCGCGCCGCCGCGACGGCGGGTCTCACCGTCGCCGGCGTCGCGAACCACCGGCTCGAAACGGCCGAGCGCTTCGCGTCCGAGCACGGCATCGAGCGCGTCACGACGGACTGGCGCGCGCTCGTCAGCGCGCCGGACGTCGACATCGTGGTCGTCTGCACTCCCAACGCGCTGCACGCCGAGCAGTCGATCGCCGCGCTCGAAGCCGGCAAGCACGTGTTCTGCGAGAAGCCGATGGCGACGACCGTCGCCGATGCCGAGGCGATGCTGGACGCGGCCGCCCGTCACGACCGGCTGCTGCTCGTCATGCACCCGTGGCGGCACCACGAGGCCGTGATCGCCGTGCGCGATGCGATCGCGGCGGGAGAGCTCGGACGTGTCGTGCGCACGCACGGCTACGGCGTGCACGCCGACTGGGGCCCGGGCGGCTGGTTCACGGATCCCGCGTTGGCAGGCGGCGGCGCGCTCGTGGACATGGGCATCCACGCGATCGACACCGCGCGCTTTCTCCTGGGCGAGCCGCAGCCTCGCCGCGTGCTGGCCTCCATCAGGACAGCCCACGGCGACTACGCGGTCGACGACGACGGCATCGTCCTGATCGAATGGGAGAGTGGCGCGCGCTCCGTCGTGGAGGCCGGCTGGTGGCAGCCTCATCTCGGCGGTCACGAGGCCGACACCGAGGTTTACGGCAGCACCGGCTACCGGCGCATCTGGGCGCGCGAGCAGCCGCCCGGGTACGTGCACTGCGACGTCACGCTGTTCGTCGCGCAGCTGCGCGACGCGATGGCGCAGGTCTCGGCCTGGCAGCCCGGAACGCCGTCGCCGCGCAACGGTCTCGAGGCCCTGCGGATCTGCGAGCTTGCCTATGCCTCCGCGGGAGTTGGCACCAGGCATGCCGGCTGACCGCCCGGTCCGCGTCGCCGGCGTCGCCGGCAGTCTCCGTCGCGCCTCGTTCAATCGCGGACTGCTGCGCGCGGCGGTGGAGTCGGCGCCCGAGGGCATGACGATCGAGCCGCTCGAGATCCGCGACCTGCCGCACTACGACGCCGACCTCGACGTCGACGGCGGCCCCGAGGTCGTGCGCGAGTTCAAGGCGCGCATCATCGCGGCCGACGGGCTGCTGATCGCCACGCCCGAATACAACTACTCCATGTCCGGCGTGCTCAAGAACGCGCTCGACTGGGCCTCGCGCGCGCCCGAGCGCGCGATGCAGAACAAGCCGGTCGCGATCATGGGGGCGACTCCCGGGCGCTGGGGCACGGTGCGCAGTCAGATGGCCCTGCGCCAGATGCTCGTCTTCCCGGGCTGTCGGGTCCTGCCGACTCCGCTGCTCCAGATCGCCGGCGCCCGCGAGCACTTCGACGCCGATGGCAACCTCACCGATGCCGCTGCGCGCGAGCAGGTCGTCAGCCTGCTCGAGGCGTTCGCGACCTGGATCCGCCAGGTCGAGCTCCCGCGTTCGTAGGCCGCTCGGGCCATTTGGGTTTTCTTGACTTCGAGTAGTACGCGATATATCGTGACGAATCGTTACCTATCGAGGAGACACAAAGGAGATTTACTCGATGACCAAGTCACACAAGAACCGCAAGTTCGACATCCTCCTCATGGAGGGACCCGGCGGCCCGGAGGGCCTGGGCGGCCCGATCGGCTTCGGCGGCCCTGGCGGCCACGGCGGCCGGCGCGGCCGGCGCTACCTGTACCACAACGAGCGCGGCTTTCCCGGCTTTCTGGGGCGCGGCCCGCGAGCCGGCCGCGGCGACGTGCGCGCCGCGATCCTCGCCTTGCTGGCCGAGCAGCCGATGCACGGCTACCAGATCATGCGCGAGCTGGGAGAGCGCAGCGGAGGGGTCTGGCGCCCGAGCCCGGGCTCCATCTACCCGACGCTCCAGCAGCTCGAGGACGAGGAGCTCGTCCGGCCCGAGACCGGCGACGGAGGCCGGCGCGTGTTCGCGCTGACCGACGCCGGCCGGGAGGCCCAGAAGGCCGCCGCGGGCGGCCCTGCCCCCTGGGAAGAGGTCGGCGTCGAGGGCGACGTCACCGCGCTCGAGTTGCGCGACCTCGTCGGCCAGGTGGTCGGCGCAGCCCGCCAGGTGCTGCACGCCGGCGAGGCCGCGCAGATCGCGCAGGCCAAGGACGTGCTGCGCGACGCTCGGCGCAAGCTCTACCGGATCCTCGCGGAGGACTCCCCGGAGGCCCCGGCCGACGAGGCCGGCGACTCCAAGTAGGAGAACGAGAAGCGCGAGCACCCGGGGTCAGACCCCGGGTGCTCACGCTTCGCTGGGTGCGGGCACCCGGGGTCAGACCCCGGGTGCTCACGCTTCGACGGGCTGCAACCATGCAGCCCGTGCGCTCGGTGATCCTCACGGACGGCGGCATGGGTCAGGAGCTTCTGCGGCGCTCGCAGTCGCCGCCGACGCCGCTCTGGTCGGGGCGCGTGCTGATGGACGAGCCCCAGCTCGTGCGCGACCTGCATGTCGATTTCATCGAGGCGGGCGCGCGCGTGATCACGATCAACGCCTATGCGGCCACGCCCGAGCGGCTCGCCCGCGAGGGCGCGGAGGAGATGTTCGAGCCGCTGCAACAGCGCGCGCTCGATCTCGCACACGCGGCGCGCGACTCGGCGCGCGGGGATGGGGAGGTGCGCATCGCCGGCTGCCTCTCGCCGCTCTTCGGCAGCTATCACCCGGAGCTGACGATCTCGTTCGAGGAGACGCTCGGCATCTACCGGCGGATCGTCGCCCAGCAGGCCGACCGCGTCGATCTGATGCTGTGCGAGACGATGGCATCGGCCGAGGAGGCACGTGCAGCTGCGATCGCGGCCTCGGAGAGCGGTAAGCCCGTGTGGGTCTCGTGGACGCTGGCCGATCACGGCCAACCCCGGCTGCGCAGCGGCGAGACGCTAGCGACGGCCGCCGCGGCGCTCGAGGGCGTCGCGCTCGACGCGCGGCTCGTCAACTGCAGTCGTCCCGAGGCCGTGGACGCGGCGATGGCCGATCTGCTCGCACTCGGCGGGCGCGTCGGCGCCTATGCGAACGCGTTTCCCGCGGTGGACAAGCTCAAGCACGGGGGCACCGTCGACGTGCTCGGGCATCGAGACGATCTCGTGCCGGAGCGCTACGCCGACTTCGCGCTCGGCTGGGCCGAGGCCGGCGCGGCGATCGTCGGCGGCTGCTGCGAGACCGGCCCGGAGCACATCGCCGCATTGCGTGCCCGGCTCCTGGCAGCCGGCTTCGCGACGACCGCGGCCTGAACTGCCGCTACCGTCCCGGCATGCACGACGCGCCGCCGACTGCCCGCTTGCTGGCCGTCGCGCGCGGAGATGAGCCACCGGACACGGTGATCGAGGGCGCGCGGGTGTTCTGCGCGTTCACCCGCGAGTGGCTCGAAGGCGAGGTCGCCATCGCGGACGGCCGGTTCGCGGGCGTCGGAAGCTACGAAGGGGGCGAGCGCATCGACGGCAGCGGGCGCTGGCTCAGCGCCGGGTTCATCGATGCGCACATGCACGTCGAGTCGTGCAAGCTGAGCGTCGCCGAGCTGGCGCGGGTGCTGCTCGGGCGTGGCACCACCGCCATCGTCTGCGACCCCCACGAGCTCGCCAACGCGCTCGGTCCCGGCGGTGTGCACTGGTTCATCGACGCCTGCGAGGGCCTGCCGCTCGACGTGCTCGTGTTTGCTCCCTCGGCCGTTCCGGCGAGCCCGTTCGAGTCGCCGCGCGCGCCGCTCTCGCTCGACGACATCGCGGGCATCCTCGCGCGTGACCGGGTGATCGGCCTGGCCGAGATGATGAACTACCCGGCCGTCATCGCCGGAGCGCCCGAGGAGCTCGCGAAGATCGCGCTGGCCGCCGGCAAGCGCATCGACGGGCACGCGCCGGGAGTCGTCGGCCGGGCGCTCGACGCCTACCTGGCCACGGGCATCGGCAGCGATCACGAGGCCACCGTCCTGAGCGAGGCCCTCGAGAAGCGGCGGCGCGGGGCATGGGTGCTTCTGCGCGAGGCCTCCAACGCCCGCAACCTGCGCGATCTGCTGCCGCTCGTGCGCGAGTACGGGCCCGAGCGCTGCGCCTTCTGCACCGACGACCGCGAGCCCGACTTCCTCCTGCGCGAGGGCCACATCGACCAGATGTGCCGCGTGGCCGTCGCGCAGGGCATCTCGCCGGAGGACGCGCTGCTGCTGGCGACGCTGCACCCGGCGCTGTGCCATGGCCTGCCGCGCGTGGGCGCGATCGCGCCGGGCTACCGGGCCGACTGCGTGCTGCTCGACGACCTCAGCTCGTTCCGGGCGGCGCTCGTGCTCAAGGACGGTCGCGTCGTGGCGCGAGACGGCGTGGCGGAGCCCTTCGCCTCGGCACCGGCGCCGGACTGGGTACGCGACAGCGTGCGCATCGCCCCGCTGGCCGACGACTCGTTCCGGCTGCCACACTCGAGCGAGCGGGTACGGGCGATCGGGCTGATCAGGGATCAGATCCTGAGCGAGCACCTCACGCTCATACCGAGCGTGCGCGGCGGCGAGGTCGTGGCCGACCCGGAGCGCGACCTCGCGAAGATCGCGGTCGTCGAGCGCCACCACGCCACCGGCCGCATCGGCCTCGGCCTCGTCCGCGGCTTCGGCCTGCGTCGCGGCGCCGTGGCGACGACCGTCGCGCACGACGCGCACAACATCGTGGCCGTCGGCATGAACGACGACGACCTGAGGCTGTGTGTCGAGCGCCTCGCCGAGATCGGCGGAGGCATCGCGATCTACGAGGACGGCGAGCTGCGCGGCGAGCTGGCCCTCCCGGTCGCCGGGCTCATGTCGGACGAGCCGGCCGACGTGGTGGTCGCGAGCCTCGACCACCTGCACGCGGTCGTCCGCGAGCTCGGATCGACCCTGGCGGCGCCGTTCATGACGCTCAGCTTCATCGCGCTCTCGGTGATCCCGGCGCTCAAGATCACCGACCAGGGACTGGTCGACGTCGAGCGCTTCGCGATCGTCCCGTTCGACGCATGACCGGGGTCAGGCACGAATGTCTTCGTGCCTGACCCCGATGCATGCACCTACTGCGTTGCGCGGCTGCGCTGCTGGTTGCGGCGCCACTCGCCCGGGCGCGGCGTGGTGCCGCGCTGCCCCTGGGCGTGCTGCTGTCGCTGACGGGGCGAGCGGTGGCCCTGGGCCGGCAGGCGCTGGCCGGGGGTCACGAGCAGCGTGTCGGTGCGCTCGCAGCGCGGCTCCTCGACGCCGGCCAGCGTGGCCATCTTGTTGACGGCCTCGCGCTGATCGTCGAGCACGAGCGTGACGCTCGTGCCGCTGCGGCCCGCGCGGCCGGTGCGGCCGACCCGGTGCACGTAGCTCGGATCGTCGTCCGGCGGATCGAAGTTGATGACGTGCGTGATCGCGTCGATGTCCAGGCCGCGCGCCGCGACGTCCGTCGCCACGAGCGTGTCGGCATGGCCGCGCGAGAAGCGCTCCAGGGAGCGCGTGCGCTGCGACTGCGTCATGTCGCCGTGCAGCGCCGCGACGCGTACGCCGCGGTGCTCGAGGCGCGTCGCCAGGCGGCTCGCGCCGCGCTTGGTGCGCACGAACACGAGCGCGAGCTCGCGCTCGTCGCCGAGCACGTCGACCAGGCGGTCGAGCTTCTCCTCGTGGCGCGTGGTCAGGAAGCGGTGCTCGATGGCGCCGATCTCGGCCTCGGGCGTGTGGTGCTCGACGCGCACGGGGTTGCGCGTGTACTTGGTCGCGAGGCGGTTGACCTCGCCGTCGAGCGTGGCCGAGAAGAAGAGCGTCTGGCGCTCCTGGCGCACCTGGCCGACGATGCGGTCGACGGCCGGGCGGAAGCCCAGGTCGAGCATGCGGTCGGCCTCGTCGAGCACGAGCAGGGAGACGCCGTCGAGCCGCACGAGGCGCCGCTCGAGCAGATCCTCGAGACGGCCGGGCGTGGCCACGAGGATGTGGGAGCGCGCGGCCTTCTGGGCCTGGTGATGGATGCCGACTCCGCCGAAGGCGGTGGCGACGCGCAGGCCGCGGGAGCGCGCGATGGGCGCGGTCTCCTCGGCCACCTGCATCGCAAGCTCGCGCGTCGGCACGAGCACGAGCCCGGCCGGGACGCGGGCGTCGCGGCTGATGCGCTCTGCCATCGGAATCGCGAAGGCCAGCGTCTTACCGCTGCCCGTGGGCGACTTCGCGAGCACATCGCGGCCGGCGAGCGCGTCCGGAAGGACGAGCTCCTGGATGGGGAAGGGAGCAGTGATGCCGCGCTGCTGGAGCGCGGCGCACACGTGCTCGGACGCGCCGAGGGCGCGAAAGGACTGGGTACTCAAGTGTTCAACTCCTGGCCGATGACGGCCCGTTCGGGGTCTGAGGATCCGACGCGCACCCCGAACTGATCAGGAGGAACGACGAGCAACCTCACGGAGCGGCACTTTCCGCTCTTGGAACGCACAGTAGCAGGCAGTCGCCGACGCAAGTCCGTCGACGCACGATGCGAGCACGTAGGATCGCAGGCCATGACGGTCATCGACATGAACATCGACGCGGGCGAGTCCTATGGCGCGTGGAGCATGGGGGACGACGCTGGCACCTTCCCGTACGCGACCTCGGTCAACCTCGCGTGCGGCTTCCACGGCGGCGATCCGGCCTCGATGTTCGCGGCCGCCCGCCTGGCGATGGAGTACGGGCTCGCCATCGGCGCGCACCCGGGCCTGCCCGACCTCGTCGGCTTCGGACGGCGCCGGCTCGACGTCACGCCGGACCAGGCCTACAACGACGTCGTCTACCAGATCGGCGCGCTCCAGGGCATCCTCGGCGTGCTCGGCGGCACGCTCCACCACGTCAAGCTGCACGGAGCGTTCTCGACGCACGTTGCGGTGGATCCCGCCGTTGCCGACGGCGTGTTGCGCGCCGTGCACGACGTCGATCCCGCGCTGCCACTGATCTGCACGGCGGGCTCCCAGCTCGAGCGCTCGGCTGCCGCGATCGGCCACCCGAGCGTGGCGGAGGCCTTCCCGGAGCGCGGCTACGCGCCGGACGGGCAGCTCGCGAAGCGGGGCACCCCGGGCGCCGTGATCACCGACGTGGACGAGGCGGCGCGCCGCGCGGTGCGCATGGCCGTCGAGGGCAAGGTGGACGCGATCGACGGCACGCCCGTCTCGTTCGAGGCGCGCACTCTCTGCATCCACGGCGACAACCCGCACGCCGGGCGGATCGCCGCAGCCGTGCGAGGCGCACTGGAGGCTGCCGGGGTCGAGCTGGCGGCGTTCTGAGGCGTGCGCCGGCTCGGCGTCTACGTCCGGCTCGGCGAGCGCATCGATCTCGCCGTCAACGAGCTCATCCAGCGCATCGGCCGGCGCCTGCTCGACGATCTCCACCCCGGCGTGACGGACGTGCAGCCGTCGTACACGACGCTGTACGTGGAGTACGACGCGCAGCGCACCGACCGCGCAGCGATCGACGCCTGGCTGGCCGGGCACGTCGAGGCGGCGCGCGCCGGGGGCGGGGAGGTCGGCGGCAACTTCGTGCGCGTCCCGGTGCGCTACGACGGCGAGGATTTCGCCGCCGTGTGCGAAGCGACGGGACTCGCGCGACACGAGCTGATCGACCTGCACAGCGGGCGCGACTACAAGGTGTTCTCCGTCGGCGCCTCGCCGGGCTTCCCGTTCCTCGGCGTGCTCGACGAGCGTCTTCGCATGCCCCGCCACGCGACGCCGCGGGCGCTCGTGCCGGCGCACGCGGTGGCCATGACGGGGCTGCAGACGGGCATCTACCCGGTGGCCGGGCCCGGCGGCTGGCAGTTGCTGGGTTACGCACTGCGCGCCGTCTACGACCCCTGGCGGGAGCAGCCGTTCCTGATCGCGCTCGGCGACACCGTGCGCTTCGAGCCCGAGCACGGCGAGATTCCGCCCGACCCTCTGGCGCGGCCGCTCCTGCCCGTCGAGCCCGAGCGCCCCGTCCTGCGCGTCGACGAGCCCGGGCTGCTCGACCTCGTCGTCGACGGCGGGCGCCACATGGGAGGACGCTTCGGGATGGCGCAATCGGGGCCTGTCGACGCGCGCGCTGCGAGGCTGGCCAACGCGCTCGTGGGCAACGACGCGCTCGAGCCCGTGCTGGAGCTGACGGTGCGCGGCCCGTCACTGACCGCGCTGCGGCCGGCGCGGATCGCCATCGCGGGGCCGGCGTGCCTGCCCTGGATCGGTGGTCAGCCGGCCGAGGCCCTGACGACGCTCGAGCTCGCCGCCGGCGACCGGCTCTCGTTCCCGCACACCGGACAGGGCGCGCGCTCGTATCTCGCAATCGCCGGCGGCATCGAGAGCGAGGATTTCATGGGCAGCGCGAGCACCGACGTGCGTGGTCTGGTCGGGCGGGCGCTGGTGGCCGGTGACGTGCTTGGCACGGCACGCGAGGTCGTCTCGGAGATGCGCATGAGCGCGCGCGTCGACTGGCCGGTCAACGGCGCGACGGTGCGCATCCTCCCCGGCCCGCAGGCCTCGCGCGAGGCGCTCGAGCGGCTCGACGGCGCCGAGCTGCGCACTGCGGCAGGCGACCGCACCGGCGTGCGGCTCGAGGGAGAGTCCATCCCGGGAGGCGAGTCCGTGAGCGAGCCTCCGCCGCTCGGCGCCGTCCAGATCACGCCCAACGGCGACCCGTTCGTCCTGCTCGTCGACCGCTACCGCACGGGCGGCTATGCGAAGCCCGCGGTGGTGCACCCCGACGATCTGCCCATCATCGGTCAGCTGCTCCCGGGGATGCGCGTGCACTTCAAGCTGGTCGAGCCCGGACTGCGCTGGGATCTCGAGTAGCACGGCGCTATCGTCGGCGCGTGCCCGGCGCGCCCGTCCCGTACCCGCTCACGCGAGCCGGCCGCCTCTGCGTACTGCTCGCGCTCGCGAAGCTCGCCCTCCTGCTGCCGATCCTCGGACGCTACGGGTGGCATCGCGACGAGCTCTATTTTCTCGCGGCGGGACGGCATCTCGCATTCGGGTACGTCGACTTCCCGCCGCTCACCGCAGGGGCGGCGCGGCTCGTCGACGCGACGATCGGAACCTCGCTGATCAGCTTGCGTCTGCTGAGTTCGCTGCTGGCCGCCGTGGCCGCGGTCGTGGCCGGGGCGATCGCTCGGGAGTTCGGAGCCGGCGCGCGGCTCCAGGTGCTTGCGACTGCTGCCTGGCTCGTCACGCCCTTCGCCCTCGGCGGCGCCGTGCTCTTCCACCCGACGTTCCTCGAGCTGGCGGCGACGGCGCTTGCGCTGCTCGCGGCGGTGCGCCTCGTGGTTCGCGGCGAGCCGAGGCAGTGGATCTTGCTCGGCCTCTGGAGCGGCATCGGCCTGGAGTGCAAGTACACGATCGTCGTGCCCCTCGTGGCCTTTCTGGCGGGCTGTGCGCTCTGGCGGCGCGACCTGCTGTTGCGCCGCGAGGCGCTGTTCGGCGTGCTGATCGCGCTCGCGCTCCTGCTGCCCAACGTCATCTGGGAGATCCGGCACCACTGGATCTCCCTCGACTTCGCCTCCTCCCAGCACGCCAAGACGGCTTCGGATGCCTCGCCGCTGACGTACATCGTCCAGCAACTCGCGTTCCTCGGCGCCGGCGCCGTGCTCGTGGTGCTGGGCCTGATCTGGCTGTGGCGCAGGCCGCACCTGCGCCCGTTGGTGCTCGCCTCGGGAGCGCCGAGCATCGTCTTCCTGGTCGAGCAAGGGCGCTCCTACTACGCGCTGCCCGCGATGCTGCCCGCGCTCGTGGCGGGCTGTCTCGCCCTGGCCGAGCGCCACCCGCGGCGCGTCACGCTCGCCGCGCTGGGCATCCTGCACATCGCGGTGCTGGCGGTGACGCTGCCGCTGGTCGTCCCGATCCTGCCCACACGTCAACTCGTCTCGACCGGCACCTGGGACAAGTCGTTCTGGAAGGACGAGCTGGGCTGGCACGAGCTCGTCGAGCAGACCGCGACGGCGTGGCACTCGCTCACGCCTGCCGAGCGAGCGAAGAGCGCGATCGTCGCCGGCAACTACGGAGTGGCCGGTGCGCTCTCGCTGTACGGCCCGGCGGCCGGCCTGCCCACGCCCGTCTCCGGGCACCTGTCGTTCCAGTACTGGCATCCGGCGAGGATGCCGCAGCGGACCGTGCTGCTCGTCGGCTTCGAACGCGGCGACGCGCTCCGGCGCTGTGCGAGCGCACGCGTGCTGGCCGTGGTCGACAACCGCTGGCACGTGGACAACGAGGAGCGCGGCCGGCCGATCGTCTGGTGCAGGCTGCGAGCGCCGCTCGGCCAGATCTGGCAGAGCACGTTCGCGACGGCGCGGTTGTAGTCACTGCGCGAGCGCGAGCAGCGCGGTCCCGATCCCGGCCAGCGCAATGCCTACGTACTGATGGACCCGTAGGCGCTCGCGCAGCAGCACGATGCCCACGACTGCGCTGAGGGTCGAGAACTGCCCGGCCACCACCGCCGCGACGCTCACGGGCCCGCGTGCGGCGGCGTACGAGTAGCAGACGAACGCGGTGGCGTCGAGCACGCCGAGCCAGAGCAGGCGCACCTTGACGGCGCGCGCCGGGAGGGGCACGCGCCGCCAGAGGACCAGAGCGCCGAGCAGCGCCAGTGCGCTGAGGCGGCCCGCGCCCACCACCGAGACCGGGCCGAGATCCTCTGCCGCTGCGTAGAGCGCGAACATGCTGCCGAAGCAGACGGCAGCTCCGGCGGCGGGCAGTGCTCCGGCAGCTGTGCGCCGCCCGCCGGCGGAGGCGGCGAGGCAACCGCCGAGCAGCGCGATCGCCAGGCCCAGCACCACCATCGCGCTGACACGCTCGCCGAACGCGAACACCGTCAAGGCCGCGATCCCGCCCTCGAGGCCGATGATGGGCGCGACCACGGCGAGGTCGCCTCGCTGCAGGGCGCGGAAGAAGAACAGGAAGCCACAGACCTCCAGCACGCCTGCGGCGAGGGCATAGCCGAGGGGCCCGAGCAGGCTGCTGCTGGGAAAGCCATCGAGCGCCAGGCCGAGCGGGATCGTGCAGAGGCCGTTGCCGACCAGGATCAGCAGCGAGGCCACGTACGGATCGACGCTGCGGCTGAGCGGAACGAGCCAGTAGTTGGCCATCGTCCAGGCGACGGCCGCGATCAGGCTGAGGGCGACCGTCATGCCGCAGCTACGGTATCCGCGTGGTCGCGGACCCCGATGCGGAGGTGCTCGCGCGCTTCCTCGAGCGCCATGCGCCCGTGCTCGCGCTCACGGGAGCGGGCGTCTCGACCGCGAGCGGCTTGCCCGATTTCCGCTCGCCCGGCGGCCTCTGGGAGCGCCTGGATCCCATGGTCGACGGCCACGTGGACATGCTCAGCCGCGATCCCGGGCGCGTCTGGCAGTGCTGGGCCGAGCCGCTCGTGGGGGCCGACATCCTCCCGAATCCCGCGCACGACGCGCTCGCCCGGCTCGAGGCGGGTGGCTTCGTCGTGGGGGTGGTCACCCAGAACATCGACGGTCTGCATCACGCCGCAGGCAGCGATGCGGTCGAGGTGCACGGCCATCTGCGCACGGCGGCCTGTCTCGCGTGCGGCGCCGAGGAGGACATGTCCTCCGCACTCGCGCGCTACGCCGAGGACGGGCGGGCGCCCCAGTGCCTCGTCTGCGGGGGGACGCTGCGACCACAGGTCGTGCTCTTCGGCGAGCCGCTCCCTGCTTCGGCATGGGGTCGTGCCGCACTGCTGGCGGAAGACGCGGGCGGCTGCCTGTGCGTCGGCACCTCGCTGCAGGTCTACCCGGCAGCCGGCCTCGCCGAGGCCTTCGTGCGCGCGCGCAGACCGCTGGCAATCGTGTCGCGGCAGCCGACCGAGCTCTGGGAGGAGGCCGATCCGCGCCTCCTGCGTGCGGCGGAAGAGCTCCTGCCCGCAGTCGTGAGCTTGCTCGTGCCCTGATCGAGGGCGGGCTCGCCTGACCCCATTGGGCGGCTCCCTATGTGGTCATCTCCGCTTCGGGAGCGGGGGTGGAAGCGACCGCGTCCCGCACCGCGACCTTGACCGCCTCGCTCAGCGTCGGATGCGCGAATGTCGTCGCGAGCAGCGGGCCGAGGTCGCCGTTGCGGATGTGCAGCGGCATCGTCAGCGTCGCCAGCATGTCGCCCGCATGAGCGGCCATGATCGTCGCGCCGACCAGCTTGCCCGTGGCCCGGTCGATCACCACCTTGACGAAGCCCTCCGTCTCGCCGACGGCGCGCGCCTTGCCCAGTTCCCGTATGAGCTTCGTGCACGTGTGCACCTTGATGCCGGCCTCGCGCGCCTCGGATTCCGTGAATCCGACCGCGGCCACCTCGGGGTCGGTGAAGGTGACGCGCGGCATGCCCATGTGGGACGGCTCGTGGTGCGCGCCGCGCAGGGCGTTCTCGGCCACCTGGGGCCCCTCGTAGGTCGCAACGTGCGTGAACTGGAAGCGACGGTGGTCGCCGCCGATCGCGTCGCCGAGCGCCCAGATCCCGTGCGCGGTGGTCGCCAGATTGGCGTCGACCAGCGCGCCGCCGTCGACCAGCGTGATGCCCGCCTCGGCGGGGTCGGTCTCGTCGACGCGCGGCTCGCGCCCCGTCGCGACCAGCACCTTCTCCGCCGCGACACTGCCGCCGATCCAGGAGATCTCCGTGCCGCCGGGGACGTCGCGTGTCGCGATGCGCCGGGCGCCCGTGACGACCCGCACGCCCTCGCGCTGCAACACGCGCAGCAGCGTCTCGCGTGCCTCGGGCTCCTCGCCCCGCAGCGGCGAATCGCTGCGCAGAACGAGCGTGGTCTCCACGCCGAGGCGGTTCAGGGCCTGCGCGAACTCCACGGCGATCGGGCCCGCGCCGCCCACCGCGAGGGATTTCGGGAGGTCCTCGAGAGCGAGGAGGTCGTCGCTCGTGAGGAAGGATGTGCCCTCGACGCCCGGGATCGGGGCGATCCACGGCCGTGCGCCCACAGCGAGCACCGTCGGGATGCCGCGCAGCACGGTCTCGCCGCCGCCCTCGTCGTCGTCGACGACGAGAGCGCCGTCGCGGAAGCGCGCGTGCCCGCGCACGCGCAGGACATCGTTGCGCTCCAGCAACTCCTCGTAGAAGCGGCGCCCGTCGTCGATCACCTTGTGCAGGCGGGCCATCACGGCCCGGCCGTCGATCTCGACCGTCGCACGCACGCCGAACTCCTGGCCACGGCGTGCCCAGTGCGCGATCTCGGCAGCCCTGACCAGGGCCTTCGTCGGGATGCACCCGACGTTGATTCAGGTGCCGCCGAGCGCCTCCGGCTCGATCACCGCGACCCTGGCGCCCAGGCGGTGCGCGCGCATCGCGCAGGCGATCCCGCCCATCCCTCCACCGACCACGACAAGCTCGGGCGCGTACGTCTCGAGCTTCGTCACGTCGAGGTCAGACGAGTTCGGGGGCGACGCGCGCGATGGTCTCGTCGACGAGCTCGCGGCGTCCGTGCTCGGCGTCGCGCCGCAGGATTCCGTCGGGGTCGACCCGGTACTGCCCGACCCGCATCAGCGGCGGCGAGTAGCAATGGATCGAGACGGCGGGAATGCCCTCGCCATGCGCGACCGAGTGGATGTAACCGGCGGGCCCCTGACGCGTGTCCCCGGTGCGCAGCTCGAGCGATGTGGCGCCGGCGGGCAGCTGCAGCTGGCGCTCGACGATCATGCCCTGTGCGATCGCGATGCCGACGTCGGAGATGTCGTGATCGTGGAAGCCCGTGGACTGGCCGGGCATCCAGCACAGCACCCAGACATCGGTGCGCTCGTCCTCGAACAGCAGGCGGTAGCGGCGCCTGTGCGAATCGATCACGAGCAGCGGCTCCCATAGCTCGGGCCGGTCGCGGATTGCGATCGCCATCTGCTCGAGATCGACTGCAGACAGGGTGGACGCTGCCGGAATCAGCTCGCGCGTTGCAGCGGCGAGCTCCTGCGGCGGAGTCAGCACCTCGTCCCAATCGATCGCGGGCGCGACGTTTTGGCTTTGGCGCGTGACCATTGCTTGCTCAGTCTACCGCGTGCCCCTCGTATGGCCCGCCCCCGGGCGGTCAGCCCGTCGAGAGCGAGCGCGCGATCGCCAGCAGCCTCGCGCCCGAGAGCTCGCCCTCGATGCGAATCAGCAGCGCGCCCCGCTGCCACAGGAGCGTCGTGCCGGCGAGGCGCCCGTGCGTCTCGTCGAACGTCCCCGCGCGCACGAAGAAGACCAGGTGCAAGGGCCCGCCGGAGATCAGCAGCGCGTCGTCGCTGCCGATCTTCAGACGCGTCACCTTGCTGTCCCTCGTCACCATCTTGCCCAGGAAATCCGCGTTGAACGCGCCGCGCAGCACGCTCACGAGCACGCGCCTGCGCACGCCGATGCGCGCTTCGACCGTGCGCGGCTCGTACAGGAGCGACACCTCGGGGCCTGTCTTCAGCTGGTCGGAGTAGATCGCGTCCGGTCGTCCGAGCGCGGTCGGCGGATCGATGCGCACGCGCAGCTCGTTGCGGGCCTGCTGCAAGGTCGTCAGCGAGCCGAGCTGCAGACTGCTCACGCCGGGAGCGGCCGGCGGAACGGGCGGCAGGTGATCCACGACCTCGACCTTGGCATTGCGCAGCCCGAACGTCTCGAGCACGCGGTGGCGGAGGTCGGGCGAGACCGCGAGCACGGTCGCAGGGACGAGCAGGAACAGCGCCAGGGCGAGCACGGCGACACGGCGCCTGCGGCGCCGCCGCGAAGCGCGTGCGATGCCCGCCGACACGCCCGGCGCTAGCGCGGGCGGATCCGGGAAGCCGGCGGCCATTGCCCGGAGGTCGCGCTCGAGCGTCATGCCTCGCCCCCCAGGGTGTCCCGCAGGCGCTCGAGCGCACGCGCGGTGCGAGACTTGACGGTGCCGACGGGTATGTCGAGCACGCTCGCGGTCTCCTGCTCGGAGAGGTCGAGCACGAAGCGGCAGGCGAGCACGCTGCGGTCGCGCTCGGGCAGCGCGGCGAGAGCGTCGCGCAGCCTGCCGTCGCCCTCGCCGGGAGGCTGGGATGCGGGCGGCTGCCACGCGAGATCGGCCGCCGCGCGCTCCGCCAGTCCCTCGCGGCGCCGGCGGTTGCGCACGCGGTTGCGCGCCTCGTTGGCCACGATCGCGAGCAGCCAGGGGCGAAACTCGGCGCCGCGGCGGAAGCGTCGCAGCGCGAGCCACGCACGCACGAAGCCTTCCTGCGCCGCTTCCTCGGCGTCTGCGGCGGAGCCCGTGATCAGATATGCGGTCCGGAACGCGATCGCCTGGTGCTCCTCGACGAGAGACTCGTAGGCGCGCGCGTCGCCACGCCGCGCGCGCACGGCGCGGTCATCCGGCGCCTTCGCCCGGCTCTCCACGCATCTCTTCTACACCTCGGGCGCCGGCCGCGTTCCCGGAGGGCCCTCCCCGGAGACGCGCATGAGACGCGCGATCCAGGCGGGCAGGTACCAGTTCCACTCGCCCATGAGCTTCATGAGCGCCGGCACGAGCAGCGCGCGGATGATCGTCGCGTCGATCGCGATCGCCACCGCCAGGCCGAAGCCGAACTGCACGAGGCCGATCAGGCTGCCCAGCATGAAGCCGGAGAACGCGGCCACCATGATGGCCGCGGCGGCGGTCACGATGCGGCCCGTGCGCATCAGCCCTTGGGCGACCGCGAGCTCCGTGTCGCCCGTCTCGTCGTACAGCTCGCGCATGCGCGAGAGCAGGAAGACCTCGTAGTCCATCGAGAGGCCGAACAGCATCGCAAACAGGAACATGGGGATCCAGGCCTCGATCTGGTTGGCCTGGGGCAGGCCGATGACCTCTCCCAGGCCCCAGCGGAACGTCACCACCAGCAGCCCGTAGGTCGCCCCCACCGAGAGCAGGTTGAGGATCACCGCCTTGAGCGGCAGCAGCAACGAGCGAAACGCGCGCATGAGCACGAGGTAGGTGACCGCAAGCACCCCGAACACGAGCCAGGGGAAGAGGCCATACGCGCGATCGATGAAGTCGACGCCGGCCGGCGGGCCTCCGCCCGCGTACACGCGCGCGCTGCCGAAGCGCGCCTCCGGCACGTAGGAGTGACGAAAGCGCACCGCGAGCTTCTTGGCCTGGTCGGTGCCGTAGTCATGACGCGTGGCGACGACGATCCGGGCATAGCGGCCCGTCGGGTCGGGCGGCAGGAAGGTGCGAGGGCTGGTGCCCGTCGGCGACTGCACGGCCACGACTTCGCGGTCGGCGCGCACTTCCGACACCAGGCGCCGGATGGCCGGCTCCGTGGCGCGGATCCCTCCGGCGTGGCCGCTGTCGACCACCGCGATCAGGGGCGAGATCGTGCCGGGCCCGAGCGTCCGCTCGAGCAGCTCCAGGCCCTGGACCGAGGGCACGTGAGATGGCAGCCCCTTGCTGGAACCGGGCGTCAGGGAGAGCAGCGGCGCGGGCAGCGCGCAGAGCACGAGGAAGCCGCCGGTGACGCCGGCGACGATCGCCGGGCGGCGCATGATGACCTCGGCGATGCGGCCCCAGACTCCGCCCTCGCCGTCGGGGCGGAGGCCGATGAACGGCACGCGCATGCGCAGCAGGCGCGAACCGAACATCGCGAGCAGCGCCGGCAGTAGCGTCATCGCCGCGAGGATCGAGACGAGTGGGATGAGCAGCCCGCCGATGCCCATCGAGCGGATGAACGGCAGCGGGATGAGCACGAGGCAGGCGAGCCCTATCGCCACCGTCGCGCCGGAGAACAGCACGGCGTGGCCGGCCGTGCGCATCGTGATGCGCAGCGCCTCCTGCTCGTCGGCGCCGCCCACGAGCTCCTCGCGGTAGCGGTACACCACGAGCAGCGAGTAGTCGATCGCGATGGCGATCCCGATCAGCGTGACGAGGTTGGTGACGTAGATCGCCATGTTCAGCTCGTGCGCGAGGATCCAGAGCAGGCCGAGGGTGACGGGCACGGTGCCGGCGGCCATCAGCAGCGGCACGAGCGTCGCACTGGCCGTGCCGAACACGACGAGGAGCACGATGATCGCGATGGGGATGGCGATCTCCTCACCGCGCTGCAGGTCGGCGTCGAACACGGGCTGCAGGTCGTGGTTGATTGCGACCTGACCGCTCACGTACACGCGGCCCCCCTCGACGGTGCCGATCGCGCGGCGCATCGGCTCGACGCGCAGCGCCGCGGGCTGGGGCTCGAGGCGCGTGCCGATCTCGGCGAACGAGACTCCCCGCCCCGCCGGCTGGATGGGGCCGATGCGCGCGTCGGGGAGAGCTCGCGCCGCCCGCCGCAGCGCCGCCGCCCGGGCCGCGGGCGAGATCGCGCCCTGGAACACGAGCGTGTAGCCGGAGTCCGTTCTCTGGCCGAAGTGATCCGAGATCAGCGTCAGCGCCTGCTCGCTCTCCGTCCCTGGCAGGTCGAAGCGGTTCGAGAGCAGGTCGTTGAGCTTCGTGCCGAACGCACCGCTGACGGCCGCGATGGAGATCAGGGCGGCGACCAGCCACGCCGCGGCCACGGCGTAGCGCGCGCGCTGCATGGCGTCGGCGAGGCGGTTCATCCCGGGCTGTCTAGCACCGGCGGGGGCCGGAGGTGTCTACCAGCCGGGCGTGGCGCTCGACGGAGGTCATGAGAAAGTCCCTGCATTTCGGCACAGTTTGGGCACACTTTCCGGGTGGCGGTGCTGGTAGTATACGAACGTATG
>Ga0207683_10000261_pt1 | contig 47116 bp, 47 predicted proteins | sample KBSM73metaG_FD_184333 | JGI IMG/M metagenome (GOLD analysis project Ga0207683, IMG submission 184333) | Miscanthus rhizosphere microbial communities from Kellogg Biological Station, Michigan, USA - KBS M7-3 metaG (SPAdes) (version 2) | ecosystem: Host-associated > Plants > Roots > Rhizosphere >...
GATGGGCGCCGCGTGCTGGTCAATCCGAAAAAAGCCGTCGACTCTGCGATGAAAAAGGCGGCCTGAAGGACGATTGCGGGGCGATTCTGATTCTAGTCGTCCGTACAATTTGAAACGTTCATCTGCGGCAAACTTCGGCTGCATGTGGGAAAATTGCGGCGGGGTCTCGACGAGGCGACGCGAAAAGACAACTGAGCCCGACGACACCGGATTCCCGCGCACACGGGAATGACGGCCGGAAGCCGGCAACACGTCGAACGTCTGCGTACCGGCGTTTGGAACCATCTGGCCCCAGGAGCGTCCTACCCCGGTCACGAGGAATCGAATCGCTTTTGTAATCGAATCGCCTTTTCCTCGTTTTCCCCGCGAACGCGGGGACCCAGCCTCGTTGATCCGAACATGTCCCTCGCGCAGCAAGGGTAATTCCTGCGCAAACTACGAAACCCTACTCTGAGAATGACTTCCTTACGCATCGATTCACGCGCAGCCGGGCCGAATGCGCTGTCGCATGTCGCGTCGCCGGCGCAGAAGCGTGCCACGCGCTCGAGGCGAGCCGACCCTGTGCTGTTCGTCTGGATGCTGGTCGCCGTGATGGCGATTCTGCCGTTGCGGCAGGCCCTGGCGGTGCACCACGATTCGGCGAGCGCCAGCGGCATCGCGGGCACCGCAGCGCACGTCAGTCCCCCGACCGCTGCGACGAACGCTGAGGCGAAATAGCGGATCAGGCGTTTCGCGCTTGCGGCAACGCCACGTCGAACTTGCTTGCCCACGGTGCAAGCCCCGGCATGATCGACGGGTGCAGCGCGACGCCGCGTGCGCGCTGCTCGCGCCAGCGCGCCACCCCGTTCTCGCCCGGAACGCGCACCGGCGGCCCTCCGGGCCGCGGCGACGCGTTGTGACAGGCGTCCACCAGCCAGTCCGTCTGCCGCGAATAAGCTTCCGCGCCGCCGAACGCCGAGGGGTCGAGCGCCTGCACGAAAACGGTGGCACCCCAGCCCTCGGCCGGATCGGCCCGTCCGAACCCGGCCAATCCGCCGGTCATGGCCTCGATCAGGAGCGCGAGCGCGTAGCCTTTGTGGCCCGCGTCCAATCCGCCCAATGGCAGGAGGGTGCCCTTGGGCTCGCGAAACAGCACGCCGGGATCGTCCGTGGCGCGGCCCTCTGCATCCTGTACCCACGGATGCGGCAAACGCTCGCCCGACTTGTGCAATCGGCCGGTAAGGCCATTTGTGGTCAGGCTCGCCGAGATGTCGAGCAGGATCGGGTCGCGCGACGTGGGAAAGCCCGCAGCGAGCGGATTCGGCGTGAAGACAGGCGACACGGCACCGAAGGGCGCCACGCTCGCCATGGAAGGATCCGAGCAATAGACGAGACCCACCATGCCCTGCTCGGCCGCGCGTTTCACGTACGCGGCCAGGCACCCGATGTGGTGTGAGCGCCGCACCACCACCGTCCCGGTGCCCTCCGTTGTCGCCATTTCGATCGCCGCATCCATGGCGCGGAGCGTGAGCCAGGGCCCCGGCAACCGGCGGCCGTCCCAGGTCTGCGCTGCGCCGCGGCGATTGACGATCCCCGCCTCGCCATCGCCCAGCATCGTGCCGTTCGCGATTTCGCCCAGGTATCCCGGAAGGAGGGCGAGCCCGTGCGTCGTGTGCCCTAGGAGATCGCCTTCGACGAGAATGGCCGCGACGTCGTCCGCGATGTCGGCGCGTGTGCCCGCGCAGCCGAGCAAATCCCGACCGAATGCGACCAGCGTGTCGGCGTCGTATCGAAGGTCCGGATCGTCCATCCGCGCGATTCTATCCTGCGCCTCGCGCCCAACCGGTAAACTCGGCCCCCGTGAGATTCCGCGACGACACCTGGTAGACCGTGCTTCCGTCGTCGCTGCAGGTCAGCATCGTCACGTTTCGCCCCGACCTGCGGGTGCTCGATCGTGCGCTGCGCAAGCTGGAGCTCTCGATCGGCGCAGCGCGCGCGGCGGGCGTGCTCCGTACCGTTCATGTGGCGCTCTTCGACAACAGCGAGGATGCGCGCATCGGCGAGCGCGTACAGGAGCTTGGCCACGCGCGGTTCGAAGGTACCGGGGTGCGCGTGATCCTGCGGCAGGGCCACTCCAACATCGGCTACGGCGCCGCGCACAACCTCGCAATGCATGGCACCGGTTCCGACTATCACCTGGTGATGAATCCCGATGTCGAGGTCGCTACGGACGCGCTCGTCACGGCCGTGCGCTGGCTGGATGCGCATCCGGAAGTCGGTGCCGTCGCGCCAGCGGTGCGCGGTCCGGATGGCCGCCGCCACCACTTGTGCAAGCGCTATCCCGCGGTGCTCGACCTGCTGCTGCGTGGTTTCGCGCCGGGCTTCATCCGGTCGCTCTTTCGCCGCCGCCTCGATCGTTACGAGATGCGCGACCTGGTGGACGTCAAGCCGCCGCGCGACGTGCTCGGCGTGCCGGTCATGTCGGGCGCGTTCATGATCGTACGCCGCGACGCGATCGACCGGACCGGCGGCTTCGACCCGGCCTACTTCCTCTATTTCGAGGATTACGACTGGAGCGTTCGCCTCGCGGAGGTGACCACGACGGCGTACGTGCCGTCGGTACGGATCATTCACTACGGCGGCGACGCGGCAGGCAAAGGCTGGCGGCACATCGCGTATTTCGTGCGGAGCGGTCTCCGCTTCTATCGCAAGCACGGCTGGAAATGGGTATGACCGTGCGGGCAGACGAATTCCAAGGCGACTTGACATGACGGCCTCCGATCCGCGGGCAAAGGTGGCCGTGACCGGCGCGGCCGGCTTCGTCGGCCAGGCCCTGGTGAGCGAGCTTCGCGCGGCAGGTCGTCGTTACCGCGCGATCGTCCGCGCCGCGCCGGGCAAAAGCGATGCGAACGTGCATGCCGTCGGCGATCTCGCGGCGGCGGATGACGATGCACTCGCACGCGCGCTGGACGGTGTCACCACGCTGGTTCATCTCGCCGGGCGTGCGCATGTCGTGAAAGAGAAGGATGCCGCGACCGCGGCCGAGGCGCATCGCCTCGCCAATGCCGTTGCGACGGAAAGGCTTGCGAAGGCCGCAGTGCGGGCAGGCGTTGCGCACTTCATGTTCCTCAGCACGATCAAGGTCCATGGCGAGGCGAGCGAGCCAGGGCGTCCGTTTCGCGCCGACGATCCCTTGAAGCCCGAGGACGACTATGCCCGCTCGAAGCGCGATGCGGAGATGGCGCTTACGGCGGCAGCGGCCGGTACGCCCATGGCCTGCACGATCCTGCGACCGCCGCTCGTGTATGGGCCGCAGGTCCGGGGCAACTTCCTCGCCTTGTGGCAGGCGGTGGACCGCGGGCTGCCGCTGCCGCTCTCCCGAATCGACAACCGGCGCCAGCTTCTCTATGTCGGCAACCTCGTGCATGCGCTCGTGCAACTGGCCCACCAGGCCGATGCGGCGGGAGCGTGGCTCGTCGCGGACGCGGAGGCGCTGTCGACGCCGGAGCTCGTGCGTCGCATCGCGGCGGTGCTCGCTCGTCCGGCGCGACTCGTTCCGATGCCGGGACCGCTGCTTGTTGCGGCGGCGGCGTTCGCCGGTCGCCGCGCGATGGTGGCGCGGGTGCGCGGCTCGCTCGAGCTGGATGTCGCTCCGCTGGTGGAGCGCATCGGACCCCTTCCATTCACCCTCGACCAAGGACTCGCCATCACCGCACGCTGGTGGCGCACCCGAACGACGTGATCCATGCATGACGGTTTCGTTTTGCCTTCACTGCCGATGATCGGACTCGATAGACCCCGCAGAATGCGCAGGATCATCCGTTTTCGTTGGCCGGCGGCAGTCGAGCCGTCGCTATAATTCCCCGAGTCCTCAGGACGCCACATGAGCACACGCCATTCCGGTCGCAAGCCCGACGCGCTTCGCCCCATCACCATCGCCCGGCATTTCACCCGCCATGCGGAAGGATCGGTGCTGATTGCAGTCGGCGATACGCGCGTGCTCTGCACGGCCAGCGTGGAGGAAGGCGTTCCGGGATTTCTCAAGGGCAAGGGGCAAGGCTGGCTGACCGCGGAGTACGGGATGCTGCCGCGCTCGACCAACACGCGGATGCGCCGCGAGGCGGCCGAAGGCAAGCAGTCCGGGCGCACGCAGGAGATCCAGCGGCTGATCGGTCGCAGTCTCCGTGCGGTCGTCGACTTGTCCGCGCTTGGCGAGCGCACGCTGCGGGTCGACTGCGACGTGCTGCAGGCCGACGGCGGAACCCGCTGCGCATCGATCACGGGCGCGTGCGTCGCCGTGGCGGATGCGTTCGCGTGGTGTCGCGAGCGCAAGCTGATCGAGGGCGATCCGATGCGCCAATTCGTCGCGGCTGTTTCGGTCGGCATCGTCAACGGCACGCCGATGCTCGATCTCGACTATGCCGAGGACTCGGGCTGCGACACCGACATGAACGTCGTCATGACCGGCGCCGGCGGGTTCGTCGAGCTGCAGGGAACGGCGGAGGGCGCGCCGTTCTCGCAGGACGAGATGAACGCGCTGGTCGCGCTGGGCACGCGCGGCATCCGCAAGCTGATCGCCGCGCAGAAGGCCGCGCTGAAGCCGTGAATACGCGCCTCGTGCTTGCCTCCGGCAACGCCGGCAAGTTACGCGAGTTTCGCCGGCTCCTCGAGCCGCTCGGATTCGATGTCGTGCCGCAGGGCGACCTCGGCATCCCCGAGCCCGCGGAGCCGCATGCGACCTTCGTCGAGAACGCGCTCGCGAAAGCGCGGCATGCGAGCGCCCATGCGGACCTGCCCGCGCTGGCCGACGACTCCGGCGTGTGCGTCGAAGCGCTCGGTGGCGCCCCTGGCGTCCAAAGCGCCCGCTACGCCGGTGAGCCACGCTCCGATGCGCGCAACAACCAACGCCTGATCGACGCGCTGGCGGGCGAGTCCAACCGGCGTGCGCACTACTATTGCGTGCTGGTCATGATTCGTCATTCGCAGGACCCCGAGCCGCTGATCGCGGATGGCATCTGGTGGGGACGGATCGTCGATGCGCCGCGCGGCGCCGGTGGCTTCGGCTACGACCCGCATTTCGAAGACGAAACCACCGGAATGACAGGCGCGGAATTGCCTCTTGAGCGCAAGAATGCGCTGTCGCATCGCGGCAAGGCGATGCGCGCGCTCATCGCGCGCCTGGCGGAGATTCGTACGCATGAGCGCAGCGGGCCGCTCCCAAGCGCGAATTACGCCGGGGCGCGAAGCGCGTAGGCACTCCGATGAGCGCTGACCGCCCCTCCACGGTCGTCGCGTTCTCCGCGGCAACACTGACGCGTCCCAAATTCAAGGCGCTGCCACCCCTTGCGCTGTATGTCCACATTCCGTGGTGCATCAAGAAATGTCCGTATTGCGATTTCAACTCGCACGAGTCGCGCGGCGATCTGCCGGAAGATGCCTACGTCGATGCGCTGATCGCCGACCTCGAGTATTCGCTGCCGGCGATCTGGGGCCGCAAGGTACATTCGATCTTCATCGGCGGCGGCACGCCGAGCCTGTTCTCACCGACGGCCATCGCGCGCCTGCTTTCGGCGGTCCGCGCACGCGTGCCGTTGGTGCCGGACTGCGAGATCACGCTGGAGGCCAATCCGGGCACGTTCGAGCGCGAGCGCTTCGCGAGCTTCAACGCCGTCGGGATCCGGCGATTGTCGCTCGGCATCCAGAGCTTCGACGCGCGATTCCTGAAGGCGCTCGGCCGCGTTCACGACGATGTCGAGGCGCGGATCGCGGCCGAATTCGCGCTTCGCATTTTCGACAACATCAATTTCGACCTGATGTACGCGCTGCCCGGGCAGACCCTGGAGGACGCCCGACGCGATGTCGCCACCGCACTGTCGATCGGCGCACCGCACCTGTCGTTCTATCACCTGACCCTTGAGCCCAATACGCTTTTTCACCGCTATCCGCCGCCGCTGCCGAGCGACGACGAGGCCGCGGACATCGAGGAGCTCGTTCACGCGACGCTCGAAGGCGCCGGCTATTTCCACTACGAAACTTCCGCCTACGCCAGGCCCACGTTCGAATCGCGCCACAACCTGAACTACTGGCGGTTCGGCGACTATCTGGGCATTGGCGCGGGGGCGCATTCGAAGCTTTCGTTCGCGGATGCCATCGTCCGGCAGGTGCGGTGGAAGCAGCCGCGCCAGTACATGGAGCACGTTGAAGAAGGCGATCCCATCCAGGAAGAAGTGCAGGTGTCGCGCGCCGACGTGGGCTTCGAATTCATGCTGAACGCCCTGCGGCTCACCGAGGGCGTGCCGGCGACGCTGTTCGCCGAGCGTACTGGGTTTCCCTTCTCGCTCGTCACGCGCGAGATCGAGATCGCGACGCGCAAGGGACTGCTGGAGCCCATGCCTACCGTGATACGGGCGACACCGCTCGGACGGCGGTTCCTGAACGATCTGCAGGCGCTGTTCCTTCCTGACGCCAAGAAAGGCCGCGCCGACACCATACCGATCGTGCACATCGAAGCCACCGGCATCGAGCGCTGAGCATGAACCCGCGGCTCCATGCGATGTCGCTGCCGGATGCGGCCGCGGCGATCGCCGACGGCCGCATAACCGCGCGTGCACTGGCCGATGCCGAGCTCGCGCGGATTGATGCGACCGACCACGGCATCGAGGCCTGGGCGGCACTCGACGCCGCGCACGTCCGCGCATGCGCCGACGCCTGCGATCGCAATCACCGGCACGCGCCCCTTGCGGGTCTGGGCATCGGCGTCAAGGACATCTTCGCGACGCGCGCGCTGCCCACGCGAATGGGGTCGCCGGCGTTCGCCGGCTGGGAACCCACGGACGATGCGGCTTGCGTCGCCCGTCTCGAAGCCGCCGGCGGCTACGTCTTCGGCAAGACGGTGACGACCGAGCTGGCATTCATGCATCCGGGGAAGACGCACAATCCGTGGAATTCCGCACACACACCAGGCGGATCATCGTCGGGCTCAGCGGCGTCCGTGGCGGCGGGTCATGTCACCGGCGCAATCGGAACGCAGACCAACGGCTCGATCATCCGGCCGGCCGCCTATTGCGGCGTGGTCGGATTCAAGCCGACGCTCGGCACCCTCCCGATCGAAGGCGTCTATCTGTTCAGCGAGACGTTCGATACGGCGGGAACGTTCAGTCGCGACGTCGCCGGCGCGGGCCGCCTCGCCAGCGCGCTCGCATCGCCGGGGCTGTTGCCGGGCACCCCGCCGCCACGAGCCGCGCCGCCGCGCCTTGGATGGCTGCCTGCATTTCCCTGGACCACGGTGGCCGGGGCTCTGGGCGGCGCGCTGGAGAAGACGGCAACGATGCTGGAGCACTCCGGCGCCATCGTCACCAGGGTCGCGCTGCCCGCCGAAGTACACAGGGCGCTCGAATTGCACCGGACCATCATGCTGGTGGAAGGCGCGCGCAACCTGTCCGAGCTGCAGTCGCGTGCGCGCGCGCAACTGTCTGCCACGCTCAATGCCGGTCTCGACGAGGGTCGCGCCACGAGCGCCGGCGCATATCGCGAGGCGCAGGACGAGCGATTGCGCGCGATCGAGATATTGACGCGCTGGCTCTCCCCGTTCGATGCGATCGTCACGCCAGCGGTGCCTTCGGCCGCGCCTCGAGGCCTGACGGCGACAGGCGATCCGTCGTGCTGCACGCTCTGGTCGCTCGTCGGCTTTCCGGCGCTTGCGCTGCCGTTCGGCCTCGACGCCACCGGATTGCCGCTTGCATTGCAGCTGGCCGCACCGTCCGGGGCGGACGCGGGGCTTCTGAGTGTTGCACGCTGGTGCGAGGAGCGGCTGCCGTTCGTCGGACTTGCTTAGGGAGTAAACAAGGGGACGTGCTCGCGCGTTAAGATGAAACGCCGCAATCGAAACACCTCGAATTCCATGAAACGCGCCAAGCTGCATGCGCCTCCGAAGCCCCGCAATCCCGTTGCCCGCTCGCCCCTGATGAAAAAAGGGGGCGCGCACGAAAAGTCGGCCGGCGCTCTTCGCCGCCGCGCGCGCGTGGAGCTCCTCCGCGGCACCCGTGAGCTCGAATGACGTGACGCTCTCTCGCCGCTACCTCGAAGACGGACTGATGCGCGTGCTGTATGCCGCCGCGGTGGACGACGATCGGGCGCTGACCGAAGAGCAGCTGATGACGTCGCTCAACGCGACGCTGGCGGCAAAGCCGAAAGGCGCGGGCTGGTGGGTCTTCGGCTACGGATCGCTGCTGTGGAATCCGCTGTTTCCGGTCGCGGAGGCGCGCGCCGCGATCGCACACGGGCTGCATCGGAGCTTTTGCCTGCGCTCGCTTGCGTCGCGCGGCACGCCGCAGCAGCCGGGGCTGGTGCTCGGCCTCGAGCCCGGCGGCACGTGCCACGGCGTCGTCTACCGGCTGCCGTCGCCGCTCGCGCTGGACGAGCTCGCCCTCCTGTGGCGGCGCGAGATGGTGGTCGGCTCCTATCATCCGCGGTGGATCCGCGTACGCGCGGGCGAGCGCCATGTGACGGCGCTGGCCTTTGTCGTCAAGCGCGACCATGTGCAGTACGCGCGGCTCACGCACGACGATCAGGCCGCGATGATCGCGCAGGCATGCGGCGCGTTCGGCTCGTCCTGCGACTACCTGATGCGAACGCGCGCGGCCCTCGCGGCGCATGGCATCGTCGACCGGTATCTCGAGAAGATCGCAAGCGACGTAATGCGCCGCCAGCAGGCCTGCGCGATCGCCGCGCCGGAGGTCGAGGTCGAGCTCAAGGCGTGATCGTCAGACGGCGACGTGCCGTCCGCCGTCGACATTCAGCGTGTCTCCCGTCACGTAAGACGCATCGGCGAGCAGAAAATGCACGGCCGCGGCGATGTCCTCGGGACGTCCTTCTCGCCGCAGCGGCGTGTGCGAGATGATCCGCTGGCGCGACACTTCGTCGAACGCGTCGTCGTCGGGCCACAGGATAGGTCCCGGAGCCACGGCATTCACGCGCACTTCGGGCGCCAGCTCGCGCGCCAGCGAGCGCGTCAGCCCCACCAGCGCGGCCTTCGCCACCGAGTAGACGACGTAATTCTTGAGCGGCCGCTCGGCATGAATATCGGTGATGTTGACGATGGCGCCCATCGCCTTGCGAAGCGCGGGCGCCGCCGCCTGCGAGAGAAAAAGCGGCGCCTGCACGTTGGTGCCGATCAGGTCGTTCCAGCTCGCGGGCGTGATGTCGCCGACCGGCGTCTGGAAGAACGACGATGCGTTGTTGACGAGCCCGTCGAGTTGTCCGAAGGTCTGCACCGTCTGCTCGACCAGCGACGGCAGCTTTAGAACATCCAGGAGATCGGCCTGGATCAGCGCGACCGATTTCGCGCGCGCATGATTGAGCTCGGCCTGCAGAAGGCGCGCCTCGCCGGCCGAGGAGCGGTAATGCAGCATCAGGTTGGCACCGGCCGCATGCAATCGCCGACAGATAGCGGCGCCGACGCGCCTGCTGCCGCCGGTGATCAACACGACCTTCCCGTGCACACCACCCCCGCGCCGGATAGACTCGCGGCAATCTAGCATATCGTCCGTGCCCGCGCGAACCGGGCGTCCTGCCTCCGGAACCCACACAACGATGTCGCGTCCCGAAGCGACCGCGCTGCCGCTACCCGATCCCGATGCGCAGGCGCACAGCGCGCGCGTGCGGAGCGCGATTTCGCGCGCGATCGACGATGCCGGCGGCTTCCTGCCGTTCGATCGCTATCTGGAGCTGGCACTCTACGCGCCGGGGCTTGGCTATTACGTCGCAGGCACGCGCAAGTTTGGCGCCGCGGGCGACTTCGTCACCGCGCCCGAGCTGACGCCTCTATTCGGCGCCGCCCTCGCGGTGCAGGTCGCGGAGATCCTCGCGGTGACGGACACACGGGAGATCGTCGAGCTGGGGGCCGGCAGCGGCAAGCTCGCGGCCGATCTCCTCAATGCGCTTCGCGCGCGTGGCTCGCCCGCATCGCGCTATCGCATCGTCGAGGTAAGCGGCGAGCTCGTAGAACGGCAGCGCGCGACGATCACGCAACGGGCGCCGAACGAGCTCGGGCAGGTCGAGTGGGTGGTCGGCCTGCCTGCAGAGATCGACGGCGCAGTGGTCATGAACGAAGTGCTGGACGCCGTTTCCGCAAATGTGGTCGCGCGGCGCGACGGCGCGTGGCTGGAGCGAGGGGTGATCAGGGACGGCGAGCTCTTCGCATGGGGCGAGCGCCCATTGACCGATTCCCGTGTACTCGCGCTGGCCCGCGAGCGTTTTCCGGACGGCGTCGACTATTCGAGCGAGATCAATGTCGCGGCGGAGGCGCTGGTCGAGCTCGTGGCCCGGCGCCTGCGGCACGGCGCGATGCTCATCGTCGATTACGGCTTTCCCCGCGCCGAGTACTACCATCCCCAGCGAAGCGACGGCACGCTCATGGGGCACTATCGGCATCGCGCGCATGCCGATCCGTTCGTGTGGCCCGGGCTGTCCGACCTCACGACGCATGTCGATTTCACGGCGATCGCCGACGCCGGCGAGCGCGCGGGTCTCGCCGTCGCGGGCTTTGCCTCGCAGGCGGCGTTCCTGCTCGGATGCGGTCTGCTCGAGCGGTTGCAGGAGGTCGGCGCCCCGACCTCGATTGCGTACCTGCGCGAAGCGGCAGCCGTGCAGACGCTCACGTCGCCGGCGGAAATGGGCGAGCTATTCAAGGTGCTGGCGCTGTCCCGCGACGATGCGATCGCGTGGCCGGGTTTCGCCCTGTCGAATCGATCGGGACGACTTTAGCTTCGCAGGGCAAGAGAATCGGGCGCACCCCGATCGCCGCGCTCTCGGGGGAATGGCTCCGAATCGCCAAGGCGGTTGTGCGGTGCGTATGGCGCCCGGTCGCTGCCCTGACATATCATCGCTGTCATGGTCCGTGCGCCGCGTCGCTTCCTGATCTTCGTGCTACTGCTGTTGCAGACGATGGCGTTCGTCATCACGCCGTCGTCGATGCTCGCGCACGCGTCCGCGGATACGCCGTCCGATTTCTGCAGCGTCAATCCGATTTCGGCGGATCGCGGGTTCGATGCCGGGAATGGCGAACCGGCGACGCTGTACCCCGGACATCCGTGCGGCGATTGCTGCACGGCATTTTCCGGCATCGCTGCAACCGACCGCGTGGCAGGCCCGTCGCCGCGTCCGCGCATGCCTGCGCCGGCGACGGCCATCGCGGGCGCTCCTGCGTCCTTCGCTTTCTTCCTGCGGCCGCCGCCTCGCGGCCCGCCCTCCGCCTGACCCTGTCGTCCGGGTAAGCGCGCGCCCCGAGGGCGCGCGTTCGATTCGCTTTTGGTCCAGGGCACGCGCCTTGTCGCATGCGCGTGCGGAGAACCGTTCCATGATGTCCCGGCACTGCTCGAAATGGGCTCGCGCTGCCCTCGCCGCGGCCTGCGCGCCTGCGTTCGCCGTGGCGCAACAAGCGGCGGATGCGGACCTGCCATCGCTGCCGCCCGTCACCGTCACCGCAACGCCGAATCCACTCGAGCGCGACCTTCTGCCCTCGACGACGGAGTCCGTCACGAGCATGGAGATGGCGGAAAAGATCAACGTCATGAACGTCGAGGACGCGCTCCGCTACATGCCGAGCCTCATCGTGCGCAAGCGTCACTTCGGCGACACGCAGGACCCGGTCGCGACCCGCACGTCCGGCCTTGGACAGAGCGCGCGAAGCCTGGTCTACGGCGACGGCGTGCTCCTCTCGGCGCTGATCGGCAACAACAACACGTTCGCAACTCCGCGCTGGGGCATGGTGACGCCGGAAGAGATCTCGCGCATCGACGTGCTCTACGGTCCGTTCGCGGCCGCGTATCCCGGCAATTCGATGGGGGCGGTGATCGAGATGACGACCCGCAGGCCGCGTGAATTCGAGGCGGGTATCGACGTGTCGGGTGCGTGGCAGACCTTCAAGCTGTACGGGACCAACGACAACTACGGAACGTACCAGGTGAATGCGTACGTCGCGGGCCAGTCCAATGGGCTCGGCTGGTGGCTGTCCGGCAATCACCTGGACTCGCATAGCCAACCCCTCGGCATTGCGACCGTGACGCGGCCCACGAATCCGAGCGCCGCGGGCACGCCGATCGCGGGTGCCTACGCGGACCAGAATCGCCTGGGGGCGCCGATTGCGGTGCTCGGCGCAACGGGCTTCGAGCATCAGGTGCAGGACAATGCGAAGGTGAAGCTGACCTACGACTTCACGTCCGATGTGCGCCTCACTTATCTGCTGGGCTATTTTCAGCACGACAACAACGCGAGCGCCCAGAGCTACATCACGGACGCTGCGGGCACGCCGCTCTACGCCGGCAGCTTCAATTTCGACGGCTACAACTACGTCGTCGCACCCAGCGTATTCAGCAACGGCGTCTATCGCGCGGAGCAGGAGCACCTGATGCAGGCCTTGTCGCTCCGCACCTCCACGGGCGGCCAGTGGGACGGCGAGGCGATCGTCAGCTACTACGACTATCAGAAGGACCTCCTTCGCGTGCCGACGGTGGCGCTTCCGACGGGCTTCAACGGCGGCGCCGGATCGATCACGAACATGGCGGGCACCGGCTGGGCGAATGCAGACGCCAAGGGCTACTGGCGGCCGGAGGGGATCAGCGGCACGCACCAGGTGAGCTTTGGCGTCCATTACGATCTCTACAAGCTCGAGAGCCCGCGTTACAACACGCTGGACTGGATCAGCGGCGGCCAGGACGTGCTGGCCGCTAACTCGCTCGGCAAGACGCGGACCTTCGCCATCTGGGCGCAGGACGTGTGGCGACTCGATCCTCGCCTTCGCGCGACCCTGGGCGGACGCTACGAGTGGTGGAAGGCGTACGACGGATTCAACTATTCGCTCGTGCCGCCGCTCGACGTGGAGCAGCCGTCGGTGTCGGTCTCCCGGTTCTCCCCGAAGGCATCGCTTGCGTGGGACGTGAGCGAGAACTGGCTCGCGACCGCATCGCTGGGTGTCGCCAACCGGTTTCCGACCGTGACCGAGCTCTACCAGGCCATCGCGACGGGACCGACGCTGACGGTGCCCAATCCGAACCTCAAGCCGGAACATGCGCTCTCGGGGGAGCTTGCGGTCGAGCGTGCGCTGAACAAGGGGAGGATCCGCCTTTCGTATTTCCAGGAGAACCTGAACGATGCGCTGATCGCGCAGACTGCGCCGCTCGTGCCCGGCTCGACGCAGCTGTTCAACTACGTCCAGAACATCGACAAGATCGAATCGCGCGGGGCCGAGCTGGTGGCGCAGAAGAGCGACCTGTTCTTCGAGGGATTCGACCTGTCGGGCAGCGTCACGTTCGTCAACTCGCGCATTCTCGAAGATCCGCCCAATCCCGCGGCGGTGGGCAAGCGCACGCCCAACATTCCGGAATGGAAATGGACCGTCGTGGCGACCTATCGGCCCACCGAGCAGGTTGCTGCCACGATTGCCGCCCGCCACTCGAGCCGCGTCTGGGCCACCATCGACAACACCGACGTCTACACGCACACCTATCAGGGATTCGACAGCTTCCTGGTGCTCGACGCGCGCGTTTATTACCAGATCGATCCGCGGGTGAGCGCCGCCATCGGCGTGGACAATTTCGCCAACAGCCGCTACTACCTGTTCCATCCGTTTCCGCAGCAGACGTGGATCGCCGAGATCAAGGTCGCACTTTGAATCGAGGATGCACGCTTTCGCGGGGATCGCACGGGCGCACTGCCTTGCTGGTGTTGGTCCTCTCTTTTCTAGCGGCCGCAGCGCCTTTGGTGCAGGCGCACGCGGTGCTGGTCGATCAGTCGCCCGCAACCGGCGCATCGCTCGCGACGCCGCCGCGCGAAATCCGGCTGCGCTTCAACGAAGCGGTGACGCCGGCGAGCGTGCGTGTCCTCGATGCGAAAGGTGGCGTCGTCACCACCGATAGCGCCGCCATGGAGAGTGAATCCTCGCTGGTGCTGTCGTTGCGGCAGAATCTTCCGGCGGGTCGCTACGTCGTCAGCTATCGCGTCGTCAGCGCGGATTCCCATCCCGTGGGCGGCAGCTTCGTGTTCGCAGTGGGAATGCCAACGATGACAGACGCGAGCGCTGCGGGCGCCGAGACCGATGCCTCCGGTACGTCATGGCTTGCGCTTCGCGCCCTTTCCGATGCGATCCTGCTGGGCGGACTGCTGATCGGCATCGGCGGTGCCGTCTGGTTGGCGCGCGACGTCGAGGTGGAATCTCGCGTGGCGGGACGCCGGCGCATCCGTATCGCGTGCGCTGTCGCAGCGGGCGCGACGCTTGCAAGCCTGGTCGCCAAGGCCGCCTATCTGACGGGCGATCCACTGCGAGGTCTCGCGAATCACGCGCTGTGGCATAACGGCGGCGCGATGGGCGCCGCTGCCGCCGCTTTGGTAATCGTCGCGGGCCTCGCACTGCTCGGCGTCGCGTGTGGCGCAACGGAAACGGGGATCGGCATCGGCGCGATGGTGGCGGGCATCGCGCTGTCACTGCTGGGTCTTGCCTGTGCCGGCCACGTTGCGACGGCGCCACCGCGCACGCTTACGGGTCCATGCCTCGCCGTGCACGTGCTTGCTGCCGCGCTCTGGATCGGGGTGCTTCCAACGCTTCATCGCAAGCTCCCGGCGACGAATGCGGCTGCGGCGATTCATCCGTTTTCTCGCACGGCGCCGATTTTGGTGGCGCTGCTCGTCGCAGCCGGCATCGTGATTGCGGTGGTTCAGGTCGCGCGCATCGACGCGTTGGGTTCCACGAGTTACGGTCAACTGCTCGTCCTCAAGCTCTTGGTGGTGCTCGTGCTTCTGGGGGTCGCAGCCCGCAACAAATGGCGCCTGACGCCGCGCATCGTCCGTGGCGTCCCCGATGCGCAACCTGCCTTGCGGCGCGCGATTCGCGTCGAACTGGTCCTCGCGGCGATCATCGTCGCCATTACGGCGCTTCTCGGCCAGACGCCGCCTCCACGCGCGTTTGCCGCAGAAGCCGTCGCGGCGACGCTGGAGACCGTCGCGAAGAGCGAAACCGGCGACCGGACGGCGAGCGTTGCGATGACGCGCACCGCGCCCGGCCGCTACCGTGTCGTCATCGCACCGCACGAACGCGACGGCCGGCAGAGCGCGCCGCTCGAAGTCACGCTCGCCGTCTCGCAGGCGGAGTTGCACATAGAGCCCGCGTCGTTTGCGGCGAAGGCGATCGGCGCGGGCCGGTATGCTGTCGACGATGTCGAAATGCCGGTGCCGGGGACATGGCAAATCGTGGTGACGGCGCTCGTGAGCGAATTCGAGAACGTCACGTATGCAACCGAGGTTATGGTGCGCCCCTGATCGCCAAAGGAGAACGAGCGTGATGCGTGGATTGAGATTTCGTATCGGGGGCGCGCTGACGGTATTGGGGTGCGCGTGGATGGCGCCTGCGCACGCGCACGTCACTCTCGCGCCGGCCGAGGCCGTGGCTGGCTCGTTCGTCGAAGCCCGCTTCACGGTGCCGCATGGATGCGAAGGCGCGGCCACCGTCGCGGTGCGCGTGCGGATTCCCGAAGGCGTCACGGCGGTGAAGCCGCAGGCAAAGAGCGGATGGCGGGTCGAGATCAAGCGACGAAAGCTCACGCAACCTGTCGCGGCCGAGCACGGGCGCACGATCGACAGCATGGTCGAGGAAGTGGACTGGATCGGCGGGCCGCTTGGCGATGACCTCTACGACGATTTCGGACTGCGCCTGCGGGTGCCGGACACCGCGGGGAAGATGCTCTATTTTCCGGTCGTGCAGGAGTGCGAAAAGGGCATCGCACGCTGGATCGACATCCCCGCCGCCGGTCAGCGGCCCGGCGACCTTCGCACACCGGCGCCCGCCATGTCACTGACGGCCAGGCCCTGATCGACCACTGCTGCTCTATCCCGGTGGACCAAGAATGGCGCCAGCGAGCGGTTACGCCTTACTGCGGTTCGACGTGGCAGCGAGCGTGATCCATACCGGCGCGTGATCGCTTGCCTTTTCACGCGCCCGGACATCCCGATCGACACCGGCGCCGGTCAGGCGCTCTGCAAGCGAGGCGCTGAGGAGGAAATGGTCGATGCGAAGGCCGGCGTCGCGCTCGAATGCATTGCGCAGATACTTCCAGAATGTGTAGACCCGCTTTCCCGGATGCATCGCACGCACCGCGTCGACCCAACCCTGCTCGACCAGCCGCCGATACGCCTCGCGCACCTCGGGCCGGAAGAGTGCGTCGTCCACCCAGCGCTCCGGCGCGTAGACGTCGAGATCGGTCGGGATCGCGTTGAAATCGCCGGCCAGCACGACGGGAGTGTCGCTTTGCAACAGGTCTTCCGCATGGAGCATGAGGCGGTCGAACCAGCGCAGCTTGTAGTCGAACTTGGGTCCGGGCGCAGGATTGCCATTGGGCAGGTAGAGGCAGCCGACCACGATGTCGCTGACCCATGCCTCGATGTAGCGGCTGTGCAGATCCTCGGGATCGCCCGGCAGGACGCGGAGTCGCTCCAGAGGCTCGGTTCCGCGCGCGAGTATTGCGACGCCGTTCCAGCTTTTCTGGCCATGCCAGACGACTCCGTACCCTGCGTCGCGAATTGCGTTCTCGGGAAAGCGCTCCTGCGGCGCTTTCAATTCCTGCAGACACACGATATCGGGACGGGATTCTGCCAGCCAGCGCAGCATGGGCTGCAGTCGTGCCGTGATCCCGTTGACGTTGAAGGTGGCGATTTTCATGCTTCGTCTCCGAAAGGCCCGATAGACGTGCAGCGGACATCGATCGCACGCGAGCACCGCTGCGGCGGCGTGCTACGCTTTGCAACACTCGGTCGTCCGGCCCGTCCTGCGTCAGGTCGACAGCATGCCGGGCGGCCTTTGCACTCATACGCATCATGCCTGCCACACCGACTGAAACGATCAGCGTCGACGGCCGTGACGTCATCGTCACCAATCCGGGCAAGGTGCTGTTCCCGCAGGCCGGCCATACCAAGCTCGACGTCGTTCGGTACTACCTGAGCATCGCGGAGGGAGCGCTGCGGGGCGCGGGCGGCCGGCCCAACATCCTGGTCCGCTATCCCGACGGCATCGGCGCCGAGTTCTTTTTCCAGAAGCGCGCGCCCAAGGACCACCCGCCGTGGGTCGAGGTGGTCACGATACGCTTCCCCTCCGGGCGTTCCGCGGAAGAGATCGTGCCGCGTCACGCAGCCGACCTGGCCTGGATGGCGAATCTCGCCTGCCTCGAACTGCATCCGCATCCCGTGCGCGCGGAGGATCTCGATCATCCCGACGAGCTTCGCATCGATCTCGATCCCGTCGCGGACGTGCCGTGGTCGCAGGTGCGCGAGGTCGCAGGCGTCGTGCGAGTGGCGCTGGAAGAGCACGGCCTTCGCGGCTGGCCGAAGACGTCGGGCAAGCGCGGGCTGCACGTGCTGGTGCGCATCGAGCGCCAATGGACGTTCGACCAGGTACGGCGCGCCGCCCTGGCGCTCGCCCGCGATGTCGAGCAGCGCGTGCCGGCGCTTGCCACCAGCAAGTGGTGGAAGGAAGAGCGGCATGGCGTGTTCATCGACTACAACCAGAACGCCAAGGATCGCACGGTCGCGGGTGCGTACTCGATCCGGCCCACGCCCGACGCGCGCGTATCCGCGCCGCTCGACTGGAACGAGGTCGCGGAGGCCGACCCGGCCGATTTCACGCTGGTCACGATGCCGAGTCGGTTCGCCAGCATCGGCGATCGCCATGGCGCGATCGACGCGCGCGCCTACTCGCTCGCGCAGTTGCTCGAGCTTTCCGCCCGTCAAGAGCGCGACGGCCAGGGCGATGCACCGTGGCCGCCGCAATACGCGAAGGCGCCCGGCGAACCGCCGCGCGTGCAGCCGTCGCGCCGCGCAGGCGCAGCCAATGCAAATGCAAATGCGGGCGACGCTGAAAATGCTAGCGCCCCGCGGCGCCGAAAACCTTCTTCAACGCGTAAGGCGTCGTGACTTCGAGCTGGTCGTAGCGGCACGCTTCCGGCGGCTTGTCGGGCCGCCAGCGTACGAAGTGCGTGGCATGGCGAAAGCGATCGCCCTGCAGATGGTCGTACTTCACCTCGCACACGCGCTCGATGCGGAGCGCCTCCCACGACAGGTCCTTGCCTGCCGACCAGCGACTCTGTCCTCCCGGCATTCGAGTGGTCGCGTGCGCCTCTTCCTTTGTCCACTCGCGCCAGGGATGTTCGTCCATCGCATGTTTGCGCAGCGGCTCGAGCTCCTGCGCGAGGCTACGCCGCACCGCCATGGTGAATGCCGACGTGATGCCGACGTGATGGAGCACGCCGACGTTGTCGTACAGGCCGAGCAGCAGCGAACCCACGGCGTCGCGCGTTTCCTTGTACCAGCGGAATCCGGCGACGACGCAGTCCGCGGTGCGGACGTGCTTGACCTTGATCATCGCGCGCTTGCCCGGCAGATAAGGAGAGTCGGCCGGCTTGACCACGACGCCGTCAAGGCCGGCCCCCTCGAACTGCTGCAGCCACTCCGCAGCCAACGTGTGCTGTCGCGTCACCGGCGTGAGGTACAGCGGCGGCTCGGCGCGCAAGAGCCGCGTTTCGAGCATCGCGCGACGCTCGCTTTGCGGCGCCGCCATGACACTGCTGCCGTCCACCGCCAGCACATCGAAGGCTACGAACGAGCTCGGTGACGAACCTGCCAGCTTGGCGATCCTCGACGCCGCGGGATGCAGACGAAGCTGGAGCGCGTCGAAATCGAGCCCGCGCGGCGTGACGATGACGATTTCGCCGTCGACGATCCAGCCGGGCGGGAGCCGCTCGAGCAGCGAGGCGTGCAGCTCGGGAAAATAGCGATCCAGCGGCTTCAGGTCGCGGCTCTGGATGTAGACGTCGTCGTCGCTTCGAAAGACGATGGCGCGAAACCCGTCCCATTTGGGCTCGAACAGGAATTCTCCCTCCTGCGGCAGATGCTCCGCTAGCTGCGCGAGCATGGGTTCTACGGGCGGCTCGATCGGGAATGTCATGGCTGATCGTAATCCACGGGGTTGATTTTCAAGGCGGGGCGATTTCGACGGGAACCGGAAGTCCAGAGTTCGCAACAAAGCGTTACGTGAAGAAACGCTACGATATCGTTGCGTTTCGGCCCGACCACTGCTACCTTAAGATCATGCGAGTATTCCTGCTCGCCGATTGACGAGGAGGCGCAATGACCCAAGCACGAATCCTGTCGGCCGCTTTGATCGGGAGCGCGCTCGTGATCGCTCCGATGTCGTCGGCCGTTGCCGGCGGTTCCCAGTGGTCGCACCGTTCTTATCATGCGCCGGCGTATCGGGGCGGCTATCACGGCGCCTATTGGCATGGCGGCGGTGGCTACTGGCGAGGTGGCGTATGGTGGCCGGCCGCGGCTGCCGCGGCCGTCGTCGGCACCGCGGCGGCGCTGGTCGCAGCGCCATTCGTGGCGATCGGCAATGCGGTCGCCAGCTCGGCGTACGTTCCGCCGCCGAATCCGGCCCCTTACTATCCGTCGCAACCCTACTATCCGCAGCAGCAGCAGTATTATCCGCAGCAGCAGCAGTATTATCCGCAGCAGCAGCAATACTATGCGCCGCAGGGATACAACGCGCCGCAGCCGAACTACGCGCCCTCGTACGGAAGCGCGCCTCGGTACGATCCGTCGGTACCGCCGGACTATCACGCACAGGGTGCGCCGCAGTATTACGACAACGCGCAGCCGGCGGCCACTTATCCGGCCCCCGCACAGGGGTATTCCGCACCGCCCGCGACGTATAACGCGCCATCTTCCTATTATCGCCAGCGCAATGCGGCAGTGACCTACTGAGTCGTATATGTCGCAGGTGCGCCGGGGAGGGCGCCCATCGCGGGAAGCGTCCGAGCAGCTTGGCGCCCTCATCCTCGACGCGGCAACCGAGCTCTTTCTTAGCCACGGGTTCGGTGCCACGAGCATCGATGCCGTCGCGGCCCGCGTGCGCATCTCCAAGCGCACGTTCTATCACCGGTTTCCGGACAAGGCGGCGCTGTTTGCCGCCGTCGTTCATCGCATCATCGAGCGGCTGCGGCCGCCCGCCAATGTCCAACTGACGGAGGGTGCCGATCTCCGCACGGTGCTCGCGCGCCTTGCCACACTGATCCTGCGCGCGGCGCTTTCGTCCGACGCGATCGCGCTGCATCGTTTGATCGTCGCCGAGTCCGCACGATTTCCGCAGCTCGCCCAGGTGCTCTCGCGTGAGGGCTCGACCAATGAAGCGATCGCGCTCATCGCAGGTTTGCTCGAGCGCGAAGCCCGCCTGGGGCGCGTCGATGTCGAGGATGCGGTCTTTGCGGCGCGACAGTTCCTGACGATGGTGATCGCGTTGCCGCAGCGCCGTGCCATGGGTCTCGGTATTCCCATGAGCAAACGGGAGCTCGCCGCATGGCCGGGGAAGGTCGTGGATCTCTTTCTGAACGGCTGCAGGACGCGTCGGAAGCGCTGAACGAAGCCCGGACGGACACGCGCATGGTCATCCATCTCGTCGACGGCACATACGAGCTTTTCCGGCACTTCTACGGGCTTCGCCGCTTCACCAAGGACAAGGACCGACCCTACGGCGGTGTCGTTGGCGTGCTGCAGACGATCGTGCAGATGCTCGAACAGGGCGCCACGCATCTCGGCGTCGCGACCGATCATGTCATCGAATCGTTTCGCAACGATCTCTGGCCCGGCTACAAGACCGGCGAGGGCATCGACCCGGCGTTGTGGGGACAATTCCATCCTCTCGAAGAGGCGTTGGTCGCCATGGGCGTCGTGGTCTGGCCGATGGTCGAGCTCGAAGCGGATGATGCGCTCGCATCGGCCGCGCGCATCGCGTCGCAATCGAAACGCGTAGACAAGGTCTGCATCTGGACGGTCGACAAGGATCTCGCGCAGTGCGTGCAAGGCGATCGTGTAGTGCAGATGGATCGGCGCGCCAACAAGATGTTCGATGCCGAGGGTGTTCGCGCGAAATACGGCGTGCTGCCTGTATTGATCCCTGACTACCTGGCGCTCGTCGGCGATGCAGCCGACGGCTATCCCGGCATCGCGGGCATTGGCGCGGTCTCCGCCGCGCAGTTGCTCAATCGGTATGGGCCGATCGAATCATTTCCCGCCAACGTGCTCGGCGCGCGACGCGACCAGGCCTTGCTCTTCAAGCAGCTCGCGACGCTCGACTCCCGCGCGAAGCTGTTCCGCAACGTCGACGCGCTGCGCTGGAAGGGTCCCACCGGAACCTTCGCCGCATGGACCGAGCGCATCGCGGCCCCGCGGCTTCTGGAGCGTTGCCTCAAGGTCCAGGCGTCGATGCGGGAATGAACGCGGATTCGCCTCGCATCGACCGCAGGCTCACTTCCCTTGTTCTTTCGGTTCCTTCTGCTCCTTCTTTTCCTGTCCCCGGTTTTGCGGCGGCTCGTGCTGCGCGGCTACCTGCTCACGCGGTTGCGGCTTGGGCTCGCCTTGCGGATGCGCCGCCGCCGGTCGCGCCTGCGACTGCTGCGCCGCGCGCTGTTGCTGCGCCTGATGCTGCTGGGCCTGTTGCTGCGCTCGTTGCTGCTGCTGGGCTTGTTGCTGAGCCTGTTGCTGCCCTTGTTGCTGCGCCTCCTGCGGCGGGCGCGGTGGTGGCTGCTGCGGTCGGGCATTGGGCGGCTGCTTTTGCTGGGCCTGCTGCTCGCGGACCTGCGGCGGACGCGCTTGGGCGGGCGGCGCCGCGACAGGGCTTTGCGGCGGCAACGGTTGTGCATTGGATGCAGTCGGATCGTGGCGTTGCGACCCCCTTGCACGCGCGTCGTCCTGTCCTTGCCGTGACGAGGGCGGATGCCCGCCTTGCGCCTGATCGCCCCGATATTGCGGAGGGGCTGAAGGTTGCGTCGCCTGTGCCTGACGCGACTGATATTGCCGCTGAACCTCTGCGTCATGCGGGCGATAGCGGTAATTCTGGCTTTGAAGCATCTGCTGCTGCTCTACCCTTGGGTAGCGATTGCCTGCGTACTGTCCTTGGTAGGCCGGCAGCGGTGCCGGTGCAGGCACCGCGCTGCGGTTCCAGTTGTTCCATCCGCTACGCCGCGTTTCCCATGCAGGGCCCCAATGCTCACCCCAGCGCGGCGGCGCACTTGCGCTCCATGCGTGAAAGTACGGAGGCGGGCGGCGATAGTATCGAACCGGTACGCGCAGGACGAAAAGCGGCACCGCCTCCGGCGGCACGAATTCCCACGGCCCGTTGTACCACTCGCTCGCGTACCAGTTATCCTGGTCGTACACCCAGTACATTCCATCGTAGAAGAAATAATTCGTGTTGAGTTGCGGGGCGTAATACACCGGGTAACCGGGAACGGGAACGAGCTGCGGATAGGTCGGGACGTTGATGCCGATGCTGATCCCCGGCATGTTTACCCCGATGCTGACCTGAGCCAGGGCAGGCGCCATCGAGCACAACGACATCGACATTACTAGAATGAGTTTTCGCATTTGATGATTTCCCCGGATCGCGGAATGGCGATCCATAGGCTTGATACGGTACGCCTGTGGAGGAGCACGATCCGTAGGCGGAATGCCCGACGAGACGTAAGACGAGGTCCCAAACGCCGCGTTCGAGATGAAATGGGAGGGAGTCCCGGGTCGCGATGTAATCGCTCCAGGAAGCAGCTGCCGCGGTGGCTCCGGCGGGTGTCGACGTTCGTTCTCGGCGAACGGCTTACTGCTCGTGTGAAGGCGTTGCTCCCCGCGGTGCCAAACCTTGTTTCAACCAACCTCGACGCGTTGCGTGGTCCATCCGACGCGACATGATCCCACGCGCAATTCCAGCGTGCCCTTGCCCTGCACCACCCACGATACCGTCTTCGCCCCGGTCGTTCCGCGTCCGTATGCGTAGTAGATCGCACCGGCGCCGCTGAACAGTCCGCGCCCCCAGCCGTCGAGATGACCGATCGCAACGTGCGCGTGCGCGGGGTCGGCGAGCTCGCAACCCTCGCCGCGCGCATCCGCCCACAGCGGCTCGTTGTGCGTCAGCTCCTTTGCCGATGCGAGAATGCCGGTTGGGAGATAGCCGCGGTTCTCCACCGTGACGGTCACCCGCGTGAGGCCCGGTTCCAGCGGCGCTGCGCGGGCGTCCACGACCACGATGGGCACGAGCGACGCAACGCGCAGGTAGTGCGCCGCCTGCGTTCGGCATACGTGCGGCATTTCGTCCGGCGGCGGATTCCACAGGCCGATGCGTGGATCGATGCCGCCGACCTCGACCTCGCCCAGCTGCGGGTGCGTGACCTTGCGCCATGGGCGGATCGAGCGACCGGCATTCCTGTCGCGGTCCCACGCGCCGATCCTGATCATGTCGTCGCGCGTCAGGTGCGTGTAATTGTCGACGAATCGCTTCTTGCGCTCGAGCCCCGCTTGCTTGAACAGGTCCCACAGCTCGACGACGTAGCTGATCGCGCCACGTTGATAGAACGCATAGTCCGTGAGATTTCCGTGCAGCGGCGTGTCCGGCTCGTATAGAAACTCCTCGTATCCAGACACCATCGGATAGCCGGTCAGCTCCTCGGCCCACGCGCCTATCTGCCGGAATAGCGCAAGGTCTTCGGGATTCATCTTCGTGTCAGGCTTGTCGCCCAAAGGACGAATGAAGACGCCGCCGAACGTATGCAGGTTGAGCCAGAGAAAGATCTCCGGGTGAGTCGTGGCAAATTCGACGACGGAACGCGATTCCGCTTCGGACATCGGAGAAGAACCCGCACCTTCCTGCTTGAAGTCAGGTGCCCACGAGTAGGGGAAGTTGCGATTGAGGTCGGTCTGGTTGTCGGAAAGGAAATTCGGCGACGGAACGTTGTGGCCGTCGAAGTTCTCGATCACGCCCTCCGGGTAGACCTTGTAATAGGGCGGCGGATCGTCGATGGTTCGCGGAAGGAGGAGTCCCGGAATCTCCGACGACTCGACCATCTCGCCGCCCTCGTCGGCAATGCGCATCGACAGCGCAAGCCCGTCGCCGTCCACGTCTTCGCCGCGCCAGTACGAGTGCGCACGCGCCGGACGCTCGTCACGGGGCACCGAGCGCACGTAGCGACCCTTGGCCAGCACGGTCTCGGCACCGTCGGGGGACATGCGCGGCAGGACGAAAAAGCGAACCTCGCGAACCCGCGCCGCCGCCACGTCGGAGAGTCCCGCGACGGTCGTCTTGTCCGCTCCGCCGCAATGCAGGCGCAGTACGTCCTCGGCGATGGCGAGCGCGACGCACGACCCGGCGAGCTCGCTCGCGTGCATGTTGCCGTCGACCCACGCGCTCGGCCGCGCGCGATCGGGTTCCGGTCCCAGAGTGAGAAGCCAGAGATCGCGTCCTTCAGGGGTCCGCCCGATCGTGCTCAGGCGGCACACCTCCGGAAAGGCGTCGGCCCACGCGTGCACTTGCCGGGTCAGCTCGTCGTAGGACAGCGGCCTCTCGCGGAAGCCGAGCGACAACGCTTCGAGTCGCTTGGTCGTGGTGTCGGTCGTCGAATCGATCATGATGATCTCGATGGTAGCAAACGCGCCGCGACTGCGAGAGGATGACGGCTTCTCTCCCTCGCACCCGGAGTCGATGTGACCCACAAACTCAGCCTCTCGATCGCGATCGGCGACTATGACCGCAACCGGGCGCTCATCGACGGCACCGCTCAGATCGACGGTGTCGCGCCCGTCGTCATGACCCTTTCGCCCGAAGAGATCTTCTTCCGGGCGATGCGGCATGAGGCCTTCGACGTGTGCGAGCTATCGCTCAGCAGCTTCGTTCTGCGCACTGCTCGCGGCGACTGTCCCTACGTGGGAATACGCGCATTCGTCTCGCGCGCCTTCCGCCATACCTCCATCATCGTGCGCACCGACCGCGGCATCAGGATCCCGCAGGATCTCAAGGGACGACGTGTGGGAATCCCCGAATGGCAGCTGACGGCCAATGTCTGGACGCGTGCGCTGCTCGAAGACGACTACGGGGTGAAGCCCTCGGACATTCATTGGGTCCGCGGCGGCCTCGAAGAGCCAGGGCGGGCGGAAAAGGTGGCCCTTGAACTTCCCGTGGGCGTCGTGCTCGAGGACATCGGTCCGGGGCAGACTTTGAACGCCATGCTGCAAGCAGGAGAGATCGACGCCTTCATGGGACCGCGCGCGCCGACGTCGTTCGTGCCGTCCAACAAGTCGCTCCGCTGGTTGTTCGACGACCCGACCGGCGAGGCGATGGACTATTTTCGGCGCACGAGAATATTTCCGATCATGCATCTGGTGGGGGTCCGGCGCTCGATTGCGGAACAGCAGCCGTGGCTGCCGATGGCGCTCTTGAAAGCGTTCGAGAATTCCAAGCAGCGCGCGCTCCTCAGTCTCGCCGACACGTCGGCGACCAAAGTCGCGTTGCCGTTCGTCGAAGAGCAGCTGCGTCGAGCGCAAACGTTCATGGGAGAAGACTTCTGGCCCTATGGCGTGGCCGCCAATCGCCACGTGCTCGAAGCCTTCCTCAAGCACCATCACGCGCAGGGCCTCTCCTCGCGCGTCGTCGACGTGGACGAGCTGTTTCATCCGGGGACGCTGGAGAGCCACAAGATTTGACGGCCGCTCCCGCGATTTCGCCGTGTCGCGAAGTTTGAATCACGCCCTGCGGACGTGGGGGCATAAAGGGGTCGACGGTACGGGTTTCGGCACCTGCCGATTTCAGATTTGACAGGCTGTCGCGTGCACGCTCCCCAGCGCGTGGAACGCGCAGCTCCCGTTCCTCTGCGTTCCGCGCCGTGCCTGAACCGCGCCCCGGCAACCTACTGAAATTACCGAACACATCGGATGTGCCCCGGCCCTGGCCTTAGGTACGCATGTGCGTGAATTAATATCTGCCTACGCAACAATCGGTTCGAAAGGCTCTGGTACCCATGGCGATGGCGCGACTCCAGGTCAATGGCGTTTTTGCGCGCCAATGATGGATTGGGACGAGAAGCTAGGATTGGCGCGGGTTACAGCCGGGTCTCGTGCAACCGGTGTGCATTGACGCGGACGCTGGCGTCTTTTGCTTTCGCCGAGAGGATGACGGCGGACGAGACATTCAAGCCGTGGAATGCGCAACCGTGGCGCTGCCGAGCGATCCTGAGCCGGACCTGCATCCCCAGATTGACGACGCCGAGCGCTTCCTAGCGATGCGGTTCCTGCGTCGCTACGTCACGTACTGCGTGCGCCGTGGCCGCTGGGAGTCGATGATGGGCGTCGCAGGGCTATCCCAGAAGCTGGCGCAAATTCCTTGATGCTTTATCCACCGATTCGCCGTTCGACGGCTCATACGCATTGCGACGGACGGCGCTGATAGAGTTGCACTACAAGCGGTGGCCATAAGGCCCCGCGCCTTTGTGAGAGATTGATGACACATCGCCCAAGTTCCGCAAACCGTCGCATCACACTCCGAACTCTGATGCGAGCCATTCTCGTCAGTCTTATATTCATTGGTAGCGGCGCCCGCGCAGCCGACCCGGTGAAGGGCATTGCTTTAATAGCCGACGCAGTCCTAGACGGCTGCATGAAAGCGTACGAAGCGAGCCCGCTGCGCGCCAGCATTCCACGCTCGGCGTACGAGTCAGGGTGCCGCTGCACGGCCGACGGTGCGCACGATCGGTTGAAAAGCTCCAAAAAACTCGCCGACGCGTTCCGCAAAGAAGATGGCGATGCGGTTACTGCCACTGTAAAGGAAGCCCTGGCCCCCGAAGCAATGGACAAGTTATCGAAAGCCTGCATGGCTAAGTCAGCAGTAGTCAACAATGTTCCAGAACCAAAGATTCCGGATAAGCCAAGTTCGGTAAAAGGGCTTACGGGTGACCTTCGCCTCTCGCTCCAGACGACTGCATATGCCACCTGCAACGATCAAATTTCCATGCAGGCGGAGACGCAGCTTGGCGGAATGAAGGGAATCGAACTTTGCCGCTGCCGCGCGGAGTACATCGTCGACCGCATGAGTGAGCAGGATGCGGACAAAATGCTCAAAAATGACAAACAAGGTATCGCGTACCTTGGGAAACTCTCAGATGACGGCACCAAGCTGTGCCTTAGCAAATCGCGCTAACCGCGCCACGCCTTGGCGGCCTGTTGAGCTCGTGGCCCCACTTGGGAGTGCGCAGGATGACGCTTTGACCGGTGCGGAATTTCTCTAGCCATTGGCCGCCTCCGGTGCGCTCATTTCGTCAAGGATCGCCTGCATGTCGGCACGGACGCATAACTCGATTTGAATCCGGTAATGCGCGCGCTCCAGGTGATCGGCTATATTTCGGTGCGCCATTACCGCGGCTTCGACGAGACGCGCAGTGTCCGCAAATGCAACGGCGGTCGCTCGATCGGCCTTGATTGGGCTGATGAGCCTCCGGCCGGTGATCCTGTCGGCCTTGCTGGCTACCGGCTGGCCGCGCATGATCTTCGGAGTACTTGTCGATCGGTCCCCGACCGTCGCATCCTTGGGGGATTGGCGCGAAGCCGCTGGCGGCAATGCGCTCAGCCTGCACCTCAACGCGCTGTTCCAGGTGACCGCGTCACGCGTGAGCGTGAGCGTCGCAGCTCGGTAGGTGCCGGTCATCGCACCTGGGCGGGCCATTTGCCGCTGGGTAACTCAACAATCGTCGCCATCGCGTGTGCACCCGTGTGCAGGGCGCCGGACGTGTGCAATCTGTGTGTCCAGTTTTGCCCCGATAATGCATCGACTAGTAGCCCACCATGCGCACCTCGTGTGCACTAAATGCCGCACATGTGCGAAATCGGATCGATTTGAGATTTTGGTAATGTCTAATAATCAAGAACATAGCGCTTGGCGTTTTTGCGTCGCGCCGATGATGGACTGGACGGACCGTCACTGTCGCTATTTCATGCGGCTGATGTCGCGTCACGCGCGCCTGTACACGGAAATGATCACCGCGCCGGCGCTCGTGCATGGCGACGTGGCGCGCCATCTCGATTTCGATCCCGCCGAATCGCCCGTCGCGCTGCAGCTGGGCGGCAGCGATCCGGTCGAGCTCGCGTACGGCGCGAAACTGGGAGCGCGCGGAGGTTACGCAGAAATCAACCTCAACTGCGGTTGCCCGTCGGAGCGCGTGCAAACCGGAAGCTTCGGGGCGTGCCTGATGCGCGAGCCGCGGCTCGTCGCCGCGTGCGTGGCGGCCATGCGGGATGCCACACCGCTGCCCGTCACGGTCAAGCACCGGATCGGCCTCGACGCCGACGAAGACTATGGCTTCGTTTGCGATTTCGTCGGTGTGGTTGCCGGGGCCGGGTGTAAAACGTTCATCGTGCACGCGCGAAACGCGGTGCTGCAGGGGCTTTCACCGAAGGAAAATCGCGAGATTCCACCGCTGCGCTATGAAATCGTGCGGCGGCTGAAGCGCGACCATCCGGATCTCGATTTCGTCCTGAACGGTGGCCTGGTGGACTTCGCGACCATCGAGCAGGAACTGCCCTACGTCGATGGCGTGATGCTCGGTCGCGCTGCCTATCACGATCCGTACCTGCTCGCAGTGTCCGACCGCCGCCTTTTCGGCAGCGCCGACGTGGACGTCACGCGCGCCGATATCCTCGTCGCGATGCACGCCTACGCACAGTCGCATGTCGCTCGCGGGACGCCCTTGCGCGCGATCACACGCCACATGCTGGGCCTCTACCACGGCCAGCCGAAGGGACGGCTGTTTCGGCGCCTGCTGTCCGATGCCGATCGGCTCAGGCATGCGGGCCCGGATCTCCTGCTGGAAGCGCGCGAGCTGATGTCGGTGCTGCCGGAGTCGGCAACGGCGTAACGCGGCAAACCAGCCCGCCGCAAAGCTCCTCGTCGTTCCCGCGCAGACGCCGGTCGCAGCTCGATGCGGTCTCGCGACCCGGCCGCAGAACTGGCGAGGCGAGTCAGGCCGTTCGACGCTCGTCGTGCACCGGGCTGTCGTCCGCGATGTAGGCTCGCACGATATCTTCGAAGGTCGCGTCGGCACGCATGCCAAGCGAAGGGCCGAGCTTCGGCGCGAAATTCGAGGGCCACGTCGACACGATGCGATCGATCACGGGATCGAAGTTCCATTTCACGCGCGCGCCCACCGCATCGCCCGCAACTGCGCGAAGCGCTTCGACCATTTCGCCGACGCCGACGTTGATGCCTGGCACGTTGATGGAGCGCGTATGCGCGAACGCCGTGGCCGGCGCCTCATGTCCGACGATCAGGTTGTCGACGACCGCGCGCGGCGACTGCACCCACATCCGCGTCGTCGGGCCGACGGGACACGATGCATCGACGCCCGCGAGAGGCTCGCGAATGATCCCGCTCGCGAACGAGGATGCGGCCTTGTTGGGCTTGCCGGGCCGCACCGTCACCGTGGGCAAGCGCAGCGAGCGTCCATCGATGAAGCCTTTTCGCGTCATGTCGTAGACCAGGAATTCGCCCATCGCCTTTTGCGCGCCGTAGGAGGCCTGCGGCGTCACGGGCGCATCGTCGGGAACCGGATCGGGCAACGGTCCGCCGAACACCGCGAGGGAGCTCGTGAACACGAACTTCGGAGGCGCATCGAGCTTGCGGCACCGCTCGAGGAGCGCCCGCGTCGCATCCAGGTTGACACGCATGCCGATGTCGAAATCCGCTTCCGCCTGGCCGCTTACCACCGCGGCGAGATGGAATATGGAGTCGGTGTCTCGCGCGACGGCCCGATCGATCACGGCGGGATCGGCGAGATCCCCCGCGATGGTCGTGACCCGGGAATCGCGAATGGGCTCCGGCGGCGCGACCACGTCGAGCAGCACGAGCGACTCGATGGCGCGCGACTGCCCGCGCGCGTCGCTCGCGGTTCCGCGCTCGAGCAGTCGGCGGGCCAGGCGCTGGCCCAGGAAGCCGGCGCCTCCGGTGATCACGATGCGCATGAATTCAAAGGTTGTCGAGATGGGAAGGAAGCTATGATAACCGCCCACTCACTGACCTCGGAGGCTTCGTGAACCGACCTGTCCATTTCGAGATCCACGCCGAAAATCCGGAGCGCGCGATCAAGTTCTACACGGAACTTTTCGGCTGGTCGTTCACGCAATGGGGTACCGAGAAGTACTGGCTCGTGAAGACCGGCGAGCCGGCTATGCGGGGCATCGACGGCGGGTTGCTGCCGCGTCGAGGTCCGGGACCCGTGGAGATGGCGGCGATGAACGCATACGTATGCACCATCGACGTCGCGGACGTCGATGCGATGGTGAAGCGTGCGACCGAATCGGGCGGCAGCGTCGCGCTGCCGAAGATGGCGATTCCAACCGTAGGATGGCTCGCGTATTGCAAGGACACGGAAGGCAACGTGTTCGGGATGCTGACCCCCGACGCCAACGCGAAGTAATGATGCATCGCGGCGCGGACAGCGTCGACGGCCTCGTGCTTGCGCGGCTGGTCGAGGATCTGTCCGCGCGCGGATATTCGGTTGCAGCGGACTTCCTCGACGCCTCGACCATCGCCTCGCTCCGCGCGAACGCGCTCGAGCTCGATCGCGCGGGGCGGCTCGCACCCGCCGCCGTCGGGCGCGGCACCGACAGAAGATTGCATGCCGGTGTCCGCGGCGATCGCATTCACTGGCTGGACGACACGGGCGACGATCCCGCGGAAGCGTGCACGCGCGGGGCCTTCGAAGCGCTGCGATTGGCGGTGAACAGAGAGCTTGCGCTCGGGCTGTTCGATCTCGAAGCGCATTACGCGGCCTATCCCGCGGGCGCGGGCTATGCACGACATCGCGATTGCTTCACGGATGACGAGCACAGGGTCCTTTCGATCGTGCTCTATCTCAATCGCGCATGGCGGCCGAGCGATGGCGGTCGGCTGCGGATTCACTTGCCAGACGCGACCGTGAAGGACGTGTTGCCCGTCGGAGGCACGCTGGTCGCGTTCCTGTCCGCGCAATTCGAGCATGAGGTGTTGCCGGCGGCACGCGAACGCGTGTCGATCGCCGGCTGGTTTCGCACGCGTGCGTAGGCGGCACTGGCGGAAATCGAGGTTCGCACGGCGTTCAGGCGGCGGATGCTAGAATTTTTATCGCGCCACCGCGTTCTGCCGTCCTCCTCCTCCTCCCTTTCCCGGCGCCGATCCCGAACATGCCTTCCACTCACGCACCGCGTCGCCTCGTCATCGCCACGCGCGAATCCGCGCTTGCGCTCTGGCAAGCCGAGCATGTCCGGGCGCGGCTCTGTGCGATCCATTCGAACGCGTTGATCGAACTCCTGGGCGTCACCACGCAGGGCGATCGCGTGCAGGACAGGCCGCTGGCGTCGATCGGAGGCAAGGGGCTCTTCATCAAGGAGCTCGAATATGCGATGAACGACGGTCGTGCGGACCTCGCCGTGCATTCGCTCAAAGACATGCCGATGGACATGCCGGACGGCTTCGTCCTCGCCGCCGTCACCGCGCGGGAAGATCCGCGTGATGCGTTCGTCTCCAGCCGCTATCCCGCGCTGGCGGACATGCCTGCGGGCGCCGTGGTCGGGACGTCGAGCCTGCGGCGCGAGGCGCAAGTGCGCGAGCGCTATCCGAAGCTCGCGATCGCGCCGCTTCGCGGCAACGTCAACACGCGGCTTGCGAAGCTCGACGCCGGACAGTACGACGCGATGATCCTGGCGGCAGCGGGATTGAAGCGGCTTGGCTATGCCGACCGGATTCGTGCATTGCTCGAGCCGGACGACAGCCTGCCTGCGCCCGGTCAGGGCGCGCTCGCACTCGAATGCCGGGCGGACCGTCCGGACGTGATCGCCGCGCTCGCGCCGCTCGCGTGTGTCGGCACCACCCTCGCCACCACTGCCGAGCGCGCGTTCTCGCGGGCGCTTTCGGGCAGCTGCAACACGCCGCTGGCGGCGTTCGCCGAATGGGAGGAGGGCCGGTTGTGGCTACGCGGCCTGGTCGCGAAGCGCGAAGGCAGCGACGTATTGCGCGGCGAGCAGGAAGCCGATGTCTTCGACGTCGATGAAGCCGCGGCGCTGGGCCAGGCGCTCGCGGACGAGATGCTTGCGCGCGGTGCCGCGCGGTTCATCGCGTCCGACGCCTGAAGCATGGAAGTGCATTCGCTCGATCCGCCGCGTGCCGCACCTGGACCGCTGGCCGGCGTCGGCATTGTCGTGACGCGACCGCAGCGGCAGGCGGCAGGGCTGGCGCAGAAGCTTGCCGCCGTCGGTGCGACGCCATTGATCTGGCCCGCGATCGTGATCCTTCCACCGGCAGATCCCGCCGCGCTCGCGGCCGCGCACGCACGGCTCGGGGAATACGACGCTGCGATATTCGTGTCCGCCAACGCGGTCGAGTACGGCGCGCCGGATCCGCGCCGCTGGCCGTCCTCGCTCGCGACATTCGCCCCCGGTCCCGGCACGGCGGAGGCGCTCGCCGCGGTCGGGATCACGAACGTGTCGATTCCCTCCACGACCTTCGACTCCGAAGGCCTGCTCGCGCTGTCCGCGCTCCAGCGCATGACGGGCCGTCGCGTGATCGTCTTTCGCGGGCAAGGCGGGCGCGAGCTCCTGGGCGACACTCTCACCGCGCGCGGCGCGCGTGTCGACTATGTATCGTGCTATCGGCGTGCGGCACCCGAATCCGGCGCGGAAGGACTGGAAGATGCGCTCCGCGAAGGACGGGCTCATGCGCTGACGCTGACCTCCGCGGAAGGTCTCGACAACCTTCTCGCGGCCATCGGCTCCGAGGGACGGGCGGCGCTGACGCGAATTCCATCGTTCGTCCCGCATCCGCATATCGCGGCCCGGGCGCAAGCCGCTCATTTGAACGCGATCGCGACGGGCGGCGGGGACGCGGGCCTCATCGCCGGGTTGCTAGAATGGTTCGCCGCCCATCCCATCACGCCCAAGGACTGACTTCATGCCGCAGGCCGACCTCATCGTGACGGCGCCGTTGCCGCCGTTTCTCTACGATCCGCTCAAATCCGACTATCGTTGCTTCGACTACGCCGCCGCGGACGACAAGGCCAAGCTGCTGGCGAACGCCGGGACGAGCGCGCGCGGACTCGTGCAGGGCGGCGGCACCGTGACCGCCACATCGCTCCTCGATGCATTGCCCAAGCTCGAGATCATCTCGGTGTTCGGCGTTGGTTATGACGGCGTGCCGGTGGCGTACTGCAAGGAGCGCGGCATCAAGGTGACCAACACGCCCGACGTGCTGACCGACGATGTCGCCGACGTCGCAGTCGCGCTGATCATGATGACCGGACGCGGCTTTGCGCGCCTCGAGCGCTTCGTGCGCGCCGGCGAATGGGAAAAGCGCGGCATCGACCTCTCGACGAAGCTGTCGGGACAACGCGTCGGCATCCTGGGTCTCGGCCGTATCGGCAAGGCGATTGCGAGCCGCGTGAGCGCCCTCGGCATGAGGGTTGCCTACACGGGCAGAAAGCCGCAGCAGGTGCCGTACGAATTCCTGCCCGACCTGAAGGGTCTCGCCGCGTCGGTGGATTTCCTGGTGGTCGCATGCCCTGGCGGCGCGGCGACGCGCAACATCGTCGACAAGGGCGTGCTCGAAGCGCTCGGCAAGAAAGGGACCCTGATCAACATCGCCCGCGGCTCGATCGTGGACGAGCCCGCGCTCGTCGCGGCGCTCGAAAATGGAACGATCAAGGGCGCCGGTCTCGATGTGTTCGCCGACGAGCCGCACGTTCCGCCGTCGCTTCTCGCGATGGACCACGTGGTGCTGCTGCCGCACGTCGGCAGCGCAACGCGCGAGACGCGAAAGGCCATGGGCGATCTCTGCAAGGCAAATCTGGACTCCTGGTTTTCGGGCAAGGGCACGCTGACGCTGATACCCGAACTGGCGTAGCCGGAAACCGTCGCGCGTTTCGCGCGCGTGAACAGACTCTAGTCGTCCGGGGCCAGCGGTACCGCGGCGGATGCCTGTCGCTTCCGCGGCTCGTACATCACGACGAACAAGGCCGCCACGACCAGCGCAAGCGCCATCCACTCCTGCGGTCCCGGCTTTTCACCGAGCACCAGAATGCCCGCGAAGACGCCGAACACAGGAACCGGCAACGAGGACATCGACGATACCGCGACCGGCAGCGTGCGAGCGAGATAGAACCACGCCCAGTGGGCGACCGTTCCGGCCAGAAGAATGTTGTACAGGATCGCGAACCAGCCCCGCCAGGTGAGCGCGGCGATCTCGACGCTAAGCGGTCGAGGGTCGAAAAAAGGCGCGATGAGCACGATCGGCAGCCAGCCGGCGATCATCATCCAGCCTGTCAGCGTGTTCTGCGGCATCGGCGGCCGCCATTTGCGCAGGAGCACCGTGCCGAAGGCCCACACGACGGCCGCGCCGAGGATCATGGCGACGCCGAATGGCGCCTTGCGCATTTCGCGGAGCTCGTCGCCAATCAGGAGCAGCATCCCGCACAATCCGAGGGCAAGCCCCACCAGCTTGCGCCGGCCGAGTGGCTCGTGCAGCACCACGGCGGCGATCGCGGTTGCCCAGAGGGGCATGGTGTAAGCGAGGATGGCGCTGCGGCCGGCGGGAAGCTGCTGCACGCCGAACAGCACGAGACCGTTCCAGCCGGTTATGTTGAGGAGCGCGAGTATCAGCACGCGCGGCCACCATTCGCGCGGGATGCGAATGCCGTCGCCCGCGAGCTGCGCAACCGTGAGCAGCCCGACGGCCGCGAACGGCAAGGTCAATGCGCGAAACGTGAGCGGGGCCAGCTCGTTGACCCCGAGCTTCAGAACAGGCCAGTTGAATCCCCAGACGAGGGTCAGCACGACCACCGGTGCGAGCACGCGCGCAAGCGGCTGCGACGAGACGGAATGACGCGACGTCACGCGCGCTCGCGCGGCGGCAGCGCGACGCCGTACTTGGACTGGTGCAGTGCGCGTGCCTGCGTCACCCAACCGTCGCGCCGTATCCGCCCTGGAAACTCCACCAGGCGGCCATCGAATTCGTCGATGTCCCGCTCGCTCCATCGCGCGATCTGCCGGTACGTGCTGATGCCGAGTTGCTGCAGCATGCGCTCGAGCACGGGCCCGACGCCCACGATCAGCTTGAGATCGTCCGGTGCGTTGGGGCTGTCGAGTAGCGGCGGCGGCGAATTGTTCTCGAGGTCGATCAGGAGCTGACGGTAGCGCGCGGTTTCGGCGCGGGCTTCGTCGAGTGCGCGCGTAAGCTCACTGTGATTGTCGGCGAGCTGGGCCGCCGCCGTCGTCGCGAGTTGCGCTCCGCCAAGCTCATGGCGAAGCCACGCTGCCTCCCCTTCGTACGCGACGATGATGCGCGCCTTTTCGGATCCGACATCGGCGCGCGAGACGTTCGGATCCTCCGGCGCCACGTGTTCTCGCAAGGGCGACGCAAGGTTCTGCGCGGGTGCAGGCGCGGCGACCTCCGCCGTCCGTCTTTCGACGCTGGGAGGGCTTACTGTGCTCTCGCCGCGTGCCTCGCCCGACGCGCGGCTTGCGCCCGCGCGATAGGCGATCACGAGACCGACGACGAAGGCAATCAGGACGATGAGCCAGATGACGGACACGGACGTTTCCGGAAGGTGCGATACGTGGGAGCCGTTGATTGTATGCGAGAGGACGCACCGGGCGGCGAATGTGAATCCCCCAGCGAGGAACGGGCCCGGCGTAGGCGGGCGAACGCCGGCGCGCAGGCTCGCGAAACCGCGCTGATAGAATCGTAGCCGAGACGCCATGAATCCCGCGGACCCCGATTCCAGCATCCCGCTCGCGTCAGCGTCGGAGCCGCATTCCGCTCCGCGCCCGGCGGCAGCGGCGTCGCGCTGGCTGGTCGCGGCTATCGCGGTCGTGCTCGCGGCCGCCGGCCTGCTGGGTTGGCTCGATGCGCGCCGCGATGCGAACGCCTTGCGTACGGATTTGGCGCAGCGCCTCGCCTCCACCGACGCTGCACTCGCGCTCGCGAAATCGCGCGAGGCCGACCTGTCGAACGACCTCCGGGACGCACAGGCCAAGCTCACGCTGCTGGAGACCCGCGTCGGCGAATCGCAGTCGCAGCAGGCGGCGCTCGAGACGCTCTATCGCGACCTCGCGCCTTCGCGTGACGAGCTCGCGTTCACGGAGATCGAGCAGGTGCTCGTTCTCGCCACGCAACAACTTGCGCTGGCAGGCAACGTGCAGGCGGCGCTGGCTGCGCTGCAATTGGCGGACGCCAAGCTCGCGCGCATGGACCGTGCGCAGCTGGGACCGCTTCGCCGATCGCTCGCGCGGGACATGGACGAGCTGAAGGCGGTGCCGTATGTCGATGTCGCGGGCATCTCCGCCAAGCTCGAGCAGGCGATCTCCGCCATCGATGTCCTGCCGCTCGCGAAGGACCAGCGGCTGCAGGCGACGACGCCCGCCTTGCCTCCGGCCAACGATCCACCGTGGCTCAGGTTCCTGCGCGAGTCGTGGGCCGACATCAAGTCGCTTGTGCGCATCGAGGTCTCCGATCGCCCGGCCGCGCCGCTGGTCTCGCCTTCCGAAGTCTATTTCCTGCGCGAGAACCTTCGACTGCGGCTCCTCGCGGCGCGGCTCGCGCTCTTGTCGCACGATGAAAAATCCTTCAAGTCCGATCTGGATGCGGCGAACGGTTGGGTGCTCACCTATTTCGATCCGCAATCCAAGCCGGTGCAGGCGCTGTCGTCCACCTTCAAGCAGATGGCGGCTACACCGATGCCCGCGGCGATGCCGGATCTCTCCCGCAGTCTCGAGCTCGTCCGCACCGTCAGGATGACGCGCGTGGATACGCCGGCGTCTGCCCCGCCGCCCCCGATGCCGCGCGGAAAGTAACGGCGCAATGCGCGCGCTCGTCGCGTTTCTCGTCCTTGCCGCGGCGGCGGTCACCGTGGCGCTGTTTGCGCGCATCAATGCGGGCTACGCGATGTTCGTCGCGCCGCCTTATCGGATCGAGCTTTCGCTCAACGCGTTCATCGTCCTGCTGCTCGTCGCGTTCGCCGGGGTCTACATCCTGCTGCGCGTTGCGAGCCGCCTGTCGGCGCTTCCGGGCGAAGTGCGCGAAAGCCGGCGCCGGCGACAAGTTGAACGTGCACGCGCCAAGGAGGATTCCGCGGTGGTCGCGCTGATCGAAGGCCGCCACGGCAAGGCGCGTCAGTTTGCGCAGGAAGCATTGGCGATCCCCGGCTCGTCGCCCGTGACGGCGATGGTCGCGGCGCGGGCCGCATTGGAAACGCGGGACTTCCCGGCAGTCGAAGCGGCGCTTGCGCTGCCGGAGGCGCGCGCGACCAGTCTAGCGGTACCGCGATTGATGCTCGAGGCAGAGCTGGCAATGGAGCGCGGCCAGCCCGCGGACGCCCTCGTGCGCCTTGCCGCGCTGCGCAAGGAAGCCGGCCTGCACACGGCTGCGCTGCGCCTCGAGCTTCGCGCGCTCACTGCAGCACGGCGGCACGCGGAAATTCCGCCGCTCATCGATCAGCTCGTCAAGCGCAAGGTCTATGACGCAGCGCAGGGCGAGTTGCTGCGCGCGGGCGCGCATGCCGAGGCACTCGCCGATCTGCGGCAGGATGCGTCCGGCCTGAGGGAGTACTGGAACCGGCTTTCCGAAGCGGATCGGTTGCAGCCCAACGTCGCGCGTGCCGCGGGTGCGAGCTTCATCGCCCTGGGCGGCGATCGCGAGGCGGCGGAACTCATTGGCCGCAGCATCGACCGGCAATGGGATTCCGACCTCGTCGTCCTGTACGCCGAGTGCACGACCGCCGACCCCACCCGCCAGATAGAGACGGCGGAGCGGTGGCTCGCGCAGCACAACCAGGAGGCCTCGCTCCTGTTCGCACTCGGGCGCCTGTGCGAGCGGGCGCAGCTCTGGGGCAAGGCGCAGTCGTATCTCGAGGCGAGCCTGGCGCTGGCCGAAAGCTGGCGCACCCATCTGGCGCTGGGAGAATTGCACGCGAAGCTCGGACGCGCGGATGAAGCCAACGCGCATCTGGCAGCAGCGCTCAAGCTGGCGCTGGCCGATCTGCGCAGCAAGCCCGTCGAGGATCGCGGCTGACGAAGCGACGGGCGCGCCGACAGCGCGCTCCAGCCATTCGAGCAAGCGAACGGAGTGAGCGGCGCGAGAGGCTGCGGCGCGCAATCCGTAGTTCCGTGAAGGCCGACGCGCGGCCGCCCGAAGCTGGCCGAACTAGCATCCTCGGTTCAAAGTATCGTGCGCGAGCGAAGCGAAGCGCGAAACTTTGAACCGTTGAGCGCGAAACTTGAACCGGTCTATCGCAGCGGGAACACCACCATCCCCTCGTCCCGATACACAGGCGAACCCAGCGCGGACTCGATTGCAGGCAGGCATTGCGTCATGTCGGGCCATTCGACGGTGGCATCAGGCGGCGTTTTCCAGGGTGCGATGTGGATCACGAGATAGTCGGCCCCGCCTGTCACGCCGCGAAGGATCGCATCGAGCTGCACGAATTGCCGCATGTGCATGCGGGGATCTTCCGGATACTCGCCGAAATCGCGAACTCCACACCTCGAGCCGACGAATCCGATCTTGATGTGTTGCCGATGCACGCGCTGATACCAAGGATGCGGATTGAAGTCCGACTCTAAGCGCCACGGCGCCTCGATCAGCGTGCGCGAGCCCGGCGGGAGCGTCGCCAGGCTGCGATAGAACGCCGGAACGCGCTCGGACGGCGTCGCAGTCACGTAGGGATTGAACGCGTCGTCGTAGTCGAACTGGAAGCGCAGGTGACCTGGAAATTGATTCGGCCAGTACGCCTGGACCGGCAGCGGCCCTTGCAGCACCCACGCCACGATGAGCAACGCGGCGAGGACCGGGCGGACCGACGGCCATCGCACGTACAGCAGCGCCGCATGGATACCCTCGGCGACGAGTAGCAGCGCGAGCGGCAGGATCGGAATCAGGTAGCGTGCGGCCACGAGCGGATGGATGATCCATTGGGGCTTTGTGGCGAATGTCGCAGCAGCGCCGCAGATCGCGATGGTGGCGAAATAAGCCACGAGCACGCGGTCGCGGCGCACGAGGCGCATTCCGCCCCACGCGGCGAGCAGGGCAAACGCGGCGAGTGTCGGCAGATGCGCGGTCCCCGCGAGCATCAGCAGCGTGCGATAGAGACTCTCGAGCGTGACGCTGTGCGTACCCGCCTTCAGCAGAAACATCCTCCAGTCGATGACGAGCGGCGGGACGATCACGATCGCAAGCGCGAGCGCGGTAGCGAGACCCAGGCGAACGATCTCGAACAATGTTCGCGACGACGTGCGGCGGATGCATGCGGCGAGCTCGAACAGGAACGGCGACAGCGTGAACGGCAAGGTGACCGGATGCATCCAGCCGGCGATGAGCGTCGCTGCGACGTACCACGCCGCCGCGCCGCGCGGCGCTTTTTCGCCAGTGCGCCATCGCCAGAATGCAAGGAAGGCGACGAATGTCAGCAGGCTCGTGATCGCGTAGGGCCGCGCGATGCGGCTGTGATAAACGAGAAGCGGCGCGCACGCGAGGAGTGCCGCCCAGATCGCGCGTGTGGGCCAGGATGCCCACTGCCGGGCCAGAAGCGGCGCCGCGATGACGAGCGCGGCGCCGGCGACGAGCATCGGCGCGTGCATCGAAGCTTCGGAGAGACCGAGCCAGGTATAGAGCAGCCGGTAGTAAAGGGTCAGCGGGATGCTGTGATCGGCGTATCCGAAGTGCGTCGCGATGTCCCGGGCGTTCGCGTGCAGGAGCTTGTGGATCGCATGCCATTCGTCGTCGATCAGGATCTGAGAATCGAGCTGCCACGCGCGAAACACGACCGCGGTGACGATGGCGACGGCAAATAACGCGCACCACGCGCGCGAAAAACGGGCGTCGGCGCCTGCCACCGGCGCTGTCACGGGGGAGATCGCCACGCGACCGTGAGCGCCATGCGCGTCAGCAGATAACCCACCGGCACCATCGTGATGTTGACGATCAGCCCGGCCCATCCCGGGGTGACGACGGTGAGGAGCTCGTGGAGAAGTGCTTCGCTCAAGGCGAAGCGCGCGAGGCACGCGGCGGGAAAGCTCACCCAATGCAGTCGCCGGGGCTCGGCGCGGAAGACCACGCGACCATGCAGTACGTAGCCGATCCCGATCCCGACGGCGAAGGCGCATGCGAAGGCGATCCCCGGCGTGAGACCCGAGCGCAATCCCGCCAGATAGAAGAGCTGCGAGATGCCCGTGTTGATGCCGCCGGCAATGACGTATCGCAGCAGCCGGTGCCGCCACAGCCTGCGCCAGATCTCCGCGACGCCGCGCTCGGCCCGTGCTTCGCTAGTCACGCCGGAGCCCGTCGAACCCGCCGCCCGCCGGGATGCCTGCGCGCGCGAGCATGCCTTGCAGTGCGACGCGCAGGACCCCCGCCCCGTACATGATCGAGCGCGGAAGATCGATGGAGCTCGCCTCCTCGAAATAACGCGTCGGACACGAAATCTCGCCGATGCGGTAGCCCCCTACGATGCATTGCGCCAGCATTTCGTTGTCGAACACGAAATCGTCGGAGTTGCGTTCGAGCGGCAGTCTTTCGAGCACGTGACGCGCGAAGCCCCGGAACCCCGTGTGGAATTCCGAAAGCTTCGAGCCGAGCATGAGATTCTCGACCAGGGTAAGTGCGCGGTTGGCTGCGTATTTCCATGCGGGCATGCCCCCGCGCATCGCACCGCCGCCCAGTATCCGCGAGCCCAGCACCACGTCGTAGACGTCCGAGGCCACCATCGCGGCCATCGGCGTGACAAGCCGGGGATCGTATTGGTAGTCCGGATGCACCATCACGACGATGTCCGCGCCGGTCGAGAGCGCTTCCCGGTAGCAGGTTTTCTGATTCGCGCCGTAGCCGCGATTCTGCGGATGCGTGACGGTGTGGATACCAAGATCGCGGGCGAGCCTCGCGGTGTCGTCGGTGCTGGCATCGTCGACCAGGATCACGGTATCGACGATGTCGTGCGGCAGATCGCGATAGGTCTGCTCGAGCGTCGCTGCGGCCTGGTACGCCGGCAGCACGACCGCAATCCGTTTGCCGTCGAGCATGAACGAACGTCGCGCGATTCAGCCGGCGCTCGCGCCGTCACCGCGCTCCGCGGGGAGGACGGCGATCACTCGCGGGACTCGCTTTCCGCGGCATAGGTGAAGCTGTCGGCGTAGAACTCCTCGGGCGGCAGGCCTTGCATGGCGAAGGTGCGCCGCGCAGCCTCGATCATCCCGGGTCCGCCGCACGCGTACACCTGGTAGCCGGACAGGTCCGCGAAGTCGTCCAGCACTGCCTGGTGCACGAATCCCGTGCGGCCCGGCCAGGCGTCTTCCGGCTTGGGCTCGGACAGGACCGGGATGTAGGTGAAGTGGTCCGGATGCTCGGTCTGCCAGCGACCCGGCAGCTCAGGCAGATACAGGTCCTGCTTGGAGCGAACGCCCCAATAGAGCACCATCGGCCGATCGATTTCGTGATGGAGCATATGCTCGATGACTGCCTTGATCGGCGCGAAGCCGGTGCCCCCCGCGACGAAGATGACCGGCTTGTCCGATTCTTCGCGGAGATAGAACGCGCCGAGCGGACCCTCGAAGCGCAGGATCTCGCGGCCCTTGTATTGCGTGAAGAGCGCATCCGAAAAGAAGCCGCCGGGAACATGGCGGATGTGGAGTTCCAGCAGATCGTCCGCGTGTGGCGGCGTCGCGAGCGAAAAGCTTCGCCGCTTGCCGTCCTTGAGGAGGAAATCGATGTATTGACCCGCGAGAAATTGCAGGCGCTCGTTCGCCGGCAACTTGAATCTCACGATGGCGACGTCGGCGGCCGGGCGCGATATCGATTCGACGCGGCACGGCAAGCGGCGAATCTGGATGTCGCCTGCGCGTCGCACCTCGCGCACTTCAATCTCGAGATCGGTGGTGGGCTTGGCGCAGCAGAACAGCGCGAGGCCCTGTTTTTTTTCGTCCGCGGTGAGCGTCGATGCCTGGTGCGCGCCGTAGTCGACCGTGCCCGCGAGAATCCTGCCCTTGCATGTGCCGCAGGCGCCGTTGCGACAGCCGTACGGGATCATGAGATCGGCGCGCATCGCGGCCTGCAGGACCGTTTCATCGGCGTCGCAGGCGAACGAGTGCAGGCTGGGCTTTATGGTAATCTGCATCGGGTGCATTGAGTCGGAATTTACTCGATGATACGCAGTGCTCACGGGACTACGCGCAATGCCGCTACGTCGCGTAGTCCGCGGCCACTTCCGGGTCGCGTGCGGCGCAACTATCGCAGCGAGCCGAGCACGACAACGTCCTGCGATTTGGCGACGGCGGTTTCGTCGCGCCGTGCCCCTACTTCATTGCGACACCGGAATCCGTGATCAGGGTCCTGCTGATCGGCTGCGGAGACGTGGCGATGCGCGCTGCCGCGCTGCTGGCGGGGCGGGCGCGATTGTACGGGCTCGTTCGGCGTCGCGAGGAAATCGCAAAGCTTCGTGCGCACGGCGTCGTTCCCGTGGTCGGCGATCTCGACCGCGTCGAAACGCTCGATCGCCTGCGCACGGCGCCCTTCGGGGTGCTGCACTTTGCGCCACCGCCGTCCGAAGGTCGCGACGACCCGCGCACGCAACGTCTCGTCGCAGCGCTCGCAAGGGCGCGGATTATACCGCAGCGATTCGTCTATCTCTCGACCTCCGGCGTATACGGCGACTGTGCCGGCGCACGCGTTGCCGAGACGCGGGTTCGCAGCGCGCAGACGCCGCGTGCGCGCCGCCGCGTCGCCGCCGAGGACCGCCTGCGTGCCTGGGCGGGCCAGAATGGCGTCGTGCTGTCGATCCTGCGCGTGCCCGGCATTTACGCCGAGACGCGCCTGCCGCTCGATCGGTTGCGGCAGGGCACGCCCGTACTGATGGCGGAGGACGACGTGTATACGAATCACATTCACGCGGACGATCTGGCGCACGCGGCCGTGGCGGCGCTCTTTCGCGGCCGCGCGAATCGTGCGTACAACACGAGCGACGATGCGGAGCTCAAGATGGCCGGCTGGTTCGATCTTGTCGCCGATGCCTACAAGCTTCCGCGCGCACCTCGCATCTCCTGGGACGACGCGGTCACGCGCATCGCGCCGCTCCTGCTTTCCTTCATGAGCGAGTCGCGCCGCCTCTCGAACGTGCGGATGAAGCGCGAGCTTCGCGTCAGGCTGCGCTATCCGATTCCGCAAGCGATGCTGGAGGCGGTTGCGCCGCGCGAGCTTCGTAAGCAGCTCGCGCTGCCGATCTAGTCGATGGCAGAACGCGAAGTCTGCGCGCTCGAGCGGCCGCCCGCGCCGCGTGTGCTGCCCCCGGTTGCGCGTACCCCGCGAGAGCGGCTCGATGCCTACGTGCGGCTCGTGCGGCTCGACAAGCCCATAGGCACGTTGCTGCTGCTCTGGCCGACGCTGTCTGCGTTGTGGCTCGCGTCCGGCGGCACGCCGCGCATCTCACATGTTCTGGTATTCCTGCTGGGCACGCTCCTGATGCGCTCGGCCGGATGCGCTTTCAACGATTGGGCCGACCGCGATTTCGACGCGCGCGTGAAGCGCACCGCGAGGCGCCCGCTGGCCCGCGGCGAGATCGCGCCGCGCGAGGCGATCGCGGTCGCCGCCGTCCTGGCGTTCGTTGCCTTTCTCCTGGTGCTCACGACCAATCGCGCGACGATCCTGTGGTCGGTACCGGCGCTTCTGATCGCGATCGCCTACCCATTCTTCAAGCGTTTCTTTGCGCTGCCGCAGGCCTTCCTCGGCGTGGCGTTTTCCTTCGGCATACCGATGGCGTTCGCGGCGGTGTACGGCGGCGTGCCGAAGTTCGCATGGGCGCTGTTCGCGATCAATCTGTTCTGGGTCGTCGCCTACGACACGGAGTACGCGATGGTCGACCGTGACGACGACGTCGAGCTGGGAATTCGCACATCGGCGCTGACCTTCGGCGTGCATGACGTCGGCGCGGTTGCCGTCTGCTATGCCATCTACATCGCGGGCATGACGTGGGCGGGGGCCGCGTCGGCCATGGGCACGCTCTACTACCTCGGACTTTTGGTCGCGCTCGTGTTCGCCGGTTATCACGTCTGGCTGATCCGGCGTCGCGATCGCGACCGTTGCTTTCGTGCGTTCCTAGGCAACCACTGGCTTGGCCTTGCGATATTCGCGGGCATCGTGCTCGACTTTGCGGTTGCGCTCGGTCGCTGGCCGCACCGCTGGTGACGTCTCGCGCCAGCGCCACCGCGGCTCGGATGCGCCGCGGCCTGCCACCGGTCCTTGCGCACGATGCGGAGGTGCTGATCCTCGGCAGCTTTCCCAGCACGGCTTCGCTTGCGGCGCGCCAGTACTACGCGCATCCGCGCAATCAGTTCTGGCCGATCATGGGCGCGCTGCTGAACGAGCCGCTCGCCGCCTTGTCATACGGTGAGCGGACCGCGCGCCTCACCATGCATCGCCTCGGCGTGTGGGACACGATCGTCGCGTGTCGGCGTGCGGGAAGCCTCGATGCGGCGATCCGCGATGCGGAGATGGGCGAAATCGAACGCGTGCGACGCGTGGCCAGGCATTTGCACACCGTGGCATTCAACGGCCGCACGGCGGGGCGCGCCGAGGAGATGTGGCGCGCAGCCGGCTACGAGACACGGGTGCTGCCGTCGACGAGCCCGGCGCACACGATGCCCTTCGAGCAGAAACTCGCAGCGTGGAGGGCGGTGCTGCGCGGGCCTTGAGTCTCTCGCTGTCGCGTACAAAGGCGGGTCTCGCTGCATTTGCGATTCATGCTGCATTGCATCACTGCACTCGCGTGATCCGCGTCGCGGATTTTGCGCTACATTGGATTCCGATGGTCGCCGTTTTCGAACCCCGCACGCCGCGCATCCTTCGCCACTTTGGCGCCATTGCGCTGCTCATTGTCGCGTGCGTCTTCGCCGGCGCCGCGGCCCACGCGCGCGCGATTGTTCGCGTCGCGTTTCCCTCGCTCGACCGCGACGAAGCCGGGGCAAGCGTGCAGCTTCAGGGCATTCTGCTCCTGCCTGACGGGCCGGCGCCCACCGGTGGATTTCCGGCCGTCGTTGCACTGCACGGATGCAGCGGCATGTATTCGACGGCCAAGGGGCGTGAGGATCTGATTTCAGATCGGCTCGCCGTGCGCGCCGAGTTGATGCTGAGCGACGGATACGCCGTGCTGTTTCCCGACAGTTTCGGTTCGCGCGGGCGGCGCGAAGTCTGCACGATCAAGCTGGGGGAGAATCCGATCACGCCGATGCGACGTCGTCTCGATGCGCTCGGCGCGCTCGCGTACCTTTCGGCGCGCCCCGACATCGCACGCGACCGGATCGCCCTTGTCGGCTGGTCGCATGGCGGCAGCACCGTGCTGGCCGCGATCAACGTGCGCGACCGCGAGGTGGCGGCATTTCGCGAACGCAAGGACGCACCGCCGTTCTTTCGCGCGGCGGTTGCGTTCTACCCCGGGTGCTCCGTCTCGCTTCGTGCCGGCGAGCGCTGGCAGCCGGGTGCGCCGACTCGTATTCACATCGGCGCACTCGACGACTGGACGCCCCCGAAGCCCTGCGCAGAATTGGGCGAGGCCATGCTCGCGCGCGGCGAACCGCTCAAGGTGACGATCTATCCGGACAGCTATCACGCGTTCGACGCGCCGAACGGTCCCCTGGTGCATCGGATGGACGTACCGAACGGCGTCAACCCAGGACAAGGCGTTCACCTGGGCGCGAACGCAGCCGCGCGCGAAAAGGCGAATGCCAAGGTGCGTGCGTTCCTGCAGGCACGGCTTCGCGACGAAGACGACGCGAAGCAGCATTGACATTCTCCGCGTCCCGACACAGGCCGACCATGAATCTCATGCTGGACAACAAGGTGGTCGTCGTGACCGGCGCGAGCAAAGGCATCGGTTACGCCTGTGCCGAAGCATTTGTGCGCGAAGGCGCGAAAGTCGCGCTCGTATCCCGCAATCAATCGAATCTCGACGCCGCGCTGGCGATGCTGCCGGGCTCCCACCACGCGCCGATCGCGATCGTCGCCGACATGACCCATGCCGCCGACGCTGCGCGCATGGTCGTCGACGTCGAATCGACGCTCGGGGCAATCGATGTCCTGGTCAATTCGGCGGGCGCTGCCAAGCGCTATCCGCCTGCGGAGCTCGACGCAGCGTCCTGGCACGACGCGATGGACGCAAAGTTTTTCAGCTGCATCCATCCCGTCGATGCGGTGATCCGCAAGATGGCCGCGCGCGGGCAGGGCGCGATCGTGAACATCATCGGTGCGGGCGGCAAGACCGCGAGTCCCGTGCATCTCCCCGGTGGCAGCGCGAACGCCGCGCTGATGCTTGCGACGGTCGGCCTGGCAGCGGCTTATGGTCCGAGCGGCGTTCGCGTCAACGGCATCAACCCGGGGGGCACCCTTACCGGACGCATGAAGGAGGGTCTGCAGGCGGAAGCCCGCATGACGGGTCTGGCGGAGTCCGAGCTGCTCCTGCGCCTGCAGGCCCGGATTCCGTTGCGCCGCCTCGCAACGCCGGAAGATATCGCGCGTGTTGCAGTATTCCTGGCCTCGGATCAGGCGAGCTATGTCACGGGGGCCATCGTGCCCATGGACGGCGGCGCGGGATCGGTGATCTAAGCGTTCGTCTTTCTCTGCCGCTCCGGCGGCGGATGTGTGGATGCCGTTCGACGCCGTCCCGGCGAACGATCTGCCTGCTAAGATCGCGCGCTCCCTTTTTCGAAAGCCGGCGTGGCCTATCACGATCTTCGCGATTTCCTGGCCCAGCTCGAATCCGCCGGCGAGCTCCTGCGGGTTCGCGCACCGGTCGATCCGAAGCTCGAGATGACGGAGTTCTGCGACCGGATGCTCAAGGCCGGCGGTCCCGCGGTTCTCTTCGAGTCGCCCACTGGCGATTTTCGCGCGCCCTCGGGCGCACCGATCGCCGTTCTCGGCAACTTGTTCGGCACGCCCGAGCGCGTTGCGCGCGCGATGGGGGCCGATCCCGTCGACTGGCGTGAAAGCCTGCGCGAGGTCGGGCGCCTGCTGGCCTTCCTGAAGGAGCCCGAGCCGCCCAAGAGCCTGCGCGACGCGTGGCAGAACACGCGACCGGTCTTCATGAAGGTCCTGGACATGGCGCCCAAGCTCCGGCGCGGGGCTCCGTGCCAGGAAGTGGTGTGGGAGGGCGCGGATGTCGATCTTGCGCGATTTCCCATCCAGACCTGCTGGCCGGGCGACGCCGGGCCGCTCATCACCTGGGGGCTGACGGTCACGCGCGGT
>Ga0207683_10000262_pt1 | contig 47039 bp, 48 predicted proteins | sample KBSM73metaG_FD_184333 | JGI IMG/M metagenome (GOLD analysis project Ga0207683, IMG submission 184333) | Miscanthus rhizosphere microbial communities from Kellogg Biological Station, Michigan, USA - KBS M7-3 metaG (SPAdes) (version 2) | ecosystem: Host-associated > Plants > Roots > Rhizosphere >...
CGGTTGTCGTCGGGTCTTCGCTCATGCCGGCGAGTCTACGCCATATACATGCCAGGTTCTGTCATGTATGTTCTCGCTCGATGCGGGCAACGCGGCTGGTGTCGCTGCTTCTCCTCCTGCAGCTGCGGGGGCAGCTCACCGCGGCCGAGCTCGCCGCGCACTTCGGGGTCTCGATCCGGACGATTCACCGCGACGTCGAGTCGCTCGGAGCCGCCGGTGTCCCGGTCGAGGCGTTGCGGGGGCCCGCAGGCGGCTATCGGCTGTCCGGCGGTTATCGGACGAAGCTCACCGGGCTCACGGCCGCGGAGGCGGAGGCGCTGTTCGTCGCGCCGGCGCCGGCGGCCGAGCTCGGCCTGGGCGGCGTGCTCACGAACGCCCGGCTCAAGGTCCTATCCGCGCTGCCGCCGGACCTGCAGGAGCGGGCGAGCCGTGCCGAGCGGTACTTCCATCTCGACACGCGCGGCTGGTTCCGGGCTGAGGACACCGTCCCGCACCTGCCGACGATCGCAGCGGCGACCTGGCAAGGCCGGCGGTTGAGCGCGCGCTACCGTGAGGGAAGCCGGGTCGTGCAGCGCACGCTCGATCCGCTCGGGCTCGTGCTCAAGGGCGGTGCCTGGTACCTCGTCGCGCATCGCAGTGCCGGCATGCGCGTCTACCGCGTCTCGCGCTTCGCCTCCGTGAGGGTGCGAGAGGAGGGCTTCGAGCGGCCGGAGGGCTTCGAGCTTGCGTCGTACTGGGACGAATGGTCGCGGAGCTTCGAGGCGTCACGCCCGCAGGTCGAGGTGAAGATCCGCGCGAGCGAGCTCGTCCGCCGCTTCCTCCCCGGTGAGCTTCACGGCGAGGACGGCGTCTACGTCGTCGGCTTCGAGAACCTCGACGAAGCCTTTCGCGAGCTGCTCAAGTTCGGTCCCGACGCGGAGGTGCTCGAGCCGGCCGAGCTGAGAGAGCGAGTCGCAACGGCCGCGGGCGAGGTCGCCGCGCTCTACGGGGCTTGACCGCCATCCGCCGCGACCACTAAGGTGAAGCCAGGTCGTCTGCCGCCGAAGGCGGGCGCCGAGGCAATGGAGCCTCAGGACTCAGCGAGTCCTGGGCTCTTTTTTTGTGGTCCCAAATTGTGGAAGGAGCGGCATGTCAGCGGAAGAGACGAAGCACTACCTGGCGAACGGGCAGGCGACCGCACCGGACGCGCGCGAGGCGCTCGAGTGGGCACGCGAGACGACCGCCCAGATGGTCGACCTGAAGTTCTGCGACCTGCTCGGGACGTGGCAGCACATGACACTGCCGATCCGGGCATTCGACGAGTCCGCGTTCGACGACGGACTCGGCTTCGACGGCTCCTCGATCCGCGGCTGGCAGGGGATCTCGGAGTCGGACATGCTGTTGATGCCGGACGCCGCTTCGGCGATCCTCGATCCGTTCACCGAGGCGCCGACGCTGTCGCTCATCTGCGAGATCGCCGATCCGATCACCAAGCAGCCGTATGCGAAGGATCCGCGGCGCATCGCGAAGAAGGCGGAGGAGTATCTCCGCTCGACGGGCATCGCGGACACGGCATTCATGGGCCCGGAATGCGAGTTCTTCATCTTCGACGAGGTCTCGTACGAGCTTGGCCCGAACCGCTCCCACTACTCGGTCGATTCGGCTGAAGGTCACTGGAACTCCGCCAAGCCCGGGCTCGGGTACACGGTGCGCGAGAAGGAGGGCTACTTCCCGCCTGCGCCGCACGACACGCTGCACGACCTGCGCACTCGGATGGTGCTGACGCTCGAACGGCTCGGGATCCCGTGCGAGTTCCATCATCACGAGGTCGCGTCGGGCGGCCAGTGTGAGATCGACCTCCGCTACCAGCCGCTGACGCGTATGGCCGATCAGGTCATGACCTACAAGTACGTCGTCAAGAACGTCGCCCGCGCCGCGGGCAAGTCGGTGACGTTCATGCCGAAGCCGATCTTTGGTGACAACGGCTCCGGTATGCACACGCATCAGTCGCTGTGGAAGGAAGGGACGCCGCTGATGTCGGACAAATCCGGCTACGCAGGGCTGTCGCAACTGTCCCGCGCGTACATCGGCGGACTGCTGGCGCACGCTCCCGCGCTGCTGGCGTTCTGCGCTCCGACGACGAACTCGTACCGACGGCTCGTGCCCGGGTACGAGGCGCCGGTGAACCTCGTCTATTCGATGCGAAACCGCAGCGCGTGCATCCGTATCCCGATGTATTCGGACTCGCCGAAGGCGAAGCGGATCGAGTTCCGCTGCCCCGACGCCGCGGCGAATCCGTATCTCGCGTTCTCGGCGATGCTGATGGCCGGGCTCGACGGGATCCAGAAAGGCCTCGACGCCGGCGAACCGGCGGACTGGGATCTCTTCGAGGAGGACCGGGGCGTCGCGCAGGTGCCGGGCTCGCTTGCGGAAGCGCTCGAGGCGCTCGAGCACGATCACGAGTTCCTGACGGCCGGCGGTGTCTTCAGCGAGGACCTGATCCGCACCTGGATCGACTACAAGCGCGAGAACGAGGCGGACGTCGTGCGGCTCCGCCCGCATCCCGCGGAGTTCTCCCTCTACTACGACTGCTAGCTGTGCTGGAGCTGCGAGCCCGACCGACGGACACGCTCGCCGAACCACCGTCGGTCGAGCTCCGGCCGCTCCAGCCCGACGACTGGGAGGCCGTTGCGGAGATCTACTGGGACGGGATGCGCGACGGTCTCGCGACCTTCCAGACGGAGGTGCCGTCTTGGGCAGAGTGGGATGCGACGCACCTCGCGGGCCATCGGCTTGTCGCCGAGCTGCTCGGCGAAGTGGTCGGGTGGGCGGCCCTGTCGCCGGCGTCGACGCGGCGCTGCTACGCCGGTGTCGTCGAGAACAGCATCTACGTCGCGAAGGGCGCGCGTGGCCTCGGGATCGGCCGCGCGCTGCTGGACGCGCTGATCGCCGGCGCGGAGCGGGCGGGGATCTGGACGATCCAGACGTCGATCTTCCCGGAGAACCGAGCATCGCTCGCGCTGCACGAGCACTGCGGGTTTCGCGTCGTCGGAACACGGGAGCGCGTCGCAAAACGAGATGGGATCTGGCGGGACACGGTGTTCCTCGAGCGACGGAGTGAGGTGATTTCGTGATCAAGGTCGAAGCGGTAGTGATCCGCGAGCGCGTGGAGACGGTGATCGACGCAGTCGAGCACGCGACCGGACATATCGGCGTAACGGTGATCGAGGCGATCGGTCATGGACGTCAGCGAGGCGTCACGCATGAATATCGCGGGCGCATCTTCGAGTCGCGGTTCCTGCCCAAGGCGCACCTCACGTTCATCGTCGAGGACGAGCTCGCTGATGCAGTCGTCGAGGCGATCGCGGACTCTGCACGCAGCGGCAACGAATCCGGCGACGGTCTGGTGTGGACGTCGACGGTCGACAACGTCATGCACAACCGGACGGGCACCAAGCTCGAGAAGGGGGTGGAAGCCTAGATGCCCAACAAGGATCTACTGATCGCGGCGAACACGATCTGGGTTGTCCTCGCGGCGATCCTTGTGATGTTCATGCAGGCCGGGTTCGCCTTTCTCGAGGCCGGGCTGACGCGAATGAAGAACGCGGCGCACATCGCCGGCAAGAACATCCTCATCTTCGCCGTCTGCTCGCTCGTCTACTACGCAGTCGGCTTCGGGATCGCCTTCGGAGACGGCAACAGCTTCATCGGGACGAGCGGCTTCTTCCCCTCGAGCAATGAGCTGCTCGCGATCGGCCAGGCGCCCTATTCGTTCTTCACCGGCATCCCTGCCGCCAGCGGCTATCTCTTCGAGGTCGTCTTCGCGGGCGTCTCGCTCGCCATCGTCTGGGGCGCGATGGCCGAGAGGGCGAAGCTCTGGGTCTACCCGGCCTTCGGCGTGGTCTTCACGCTCATCTACTCGGTGACGTCGCACTGGGTCTGGCACGCAGGCGGCTGGTTGTTCGGCAAGGGCATGCAGGATTTTGCCGGCTCCACGGTGGTGCATTACCAGGGCGCCCTCGCCGCACTCGCCGGCGCGCTCCTGCTCGGGCCACGGATCGGGAAGTTCGGTCGTGACGGACGTGCGAACCCGATTCCGGGGCACAACATGCCGTACGCCGTCCTCGGGACGATCATCCTCTGGTTCGGTTGGTTCGGATTCAACCCGGGCTCGACGTTGGGTGTCGTCACCGGCGACCGCATCGGTTACTTCGGCTACGTCGCGCTGACGACGAACATCGCGGCTGCAGCCGGCGCGGTCGGCGGCCTCGCGAGCGCCTGGTGGATCCTGCGCAAGCCCGACATCTCGATGATGCTGAACGGCGTTCTCGCCGCGCTCGTTGCGATCACGGCCGCCTCAGGTTTCGTGGCGCCCTGGGCCGCGATCGTGATCGGCGCAGTATCGGGCTGGATCGCCGTCGCAGGCGTCCTGTTCGTCGAGCGGATCGGCATCGACGATCCCATCGGCGCAGTCGCCGTCCACGGAATGTCAGGTGTCTGGGGAACGCTTGCGACCGGCCTATTTGCCGTGCCGGCCCTTGCCGCGAACCTCAACACCGGAACGGGTGGGCTCGTCTACACGGGCTCGTTCCATCAGCTCGGCGTCCAGGCGCTCGGCCTCGTCACCGTAGGCGCGTTCACGTTCTCCGCGTGCTTCGGTTCGCTGTGGGTGATGAAGCGAGTGTGGGGGATCCGTGTCGAGACGGAAACGGAGACGGCCGGTCTGGACGTCTCGGAACACGGCATGTGGGGTTACCCCGAGTTCTACATCCCGGTCCCCGGCGGCTACGGGACCGAGGCGCACGGTCATCTCGGCCTTTCGCACGGGCACGCGCGCACGGCACCTGCTCCCGTCGTGCCCGGCGCTGCACCCGAGCCGGCGCCCGGCTAGGCGGACGCGACTTCGAGGGCGTCGCGGCCAGCGGCGCCCTCGAGTGTTCGAGGAAGCACCCGCCAGAAGAGCTGCTCCGCGTCGTGCCAGCGCTCGAGGATGGCTACGGCTCTACCCGACCCTGTGTGGCGAACGTGGGCTTCGAGCAAGGCTCGTAGTTCCTCTCCGGCGTAACGCTCCGCAACGACGAGCTCCGTGTTGAGGCGAAGCGGAAGCCGGCCGGCTGCGTCGAGGACGTAGAGCTCGCCGCCGCTCATTCCCGCGCCGGCGTTCAATCCGACCTCCCCGAGCACGACCACCCGGCCGCCTGTCATGTACTCGCAGGCGTGGTCGCCGACGCCCTCGACGACCGTCGTCGCGCCAGAGTTGCGCACAGCAAAGCGCTCGCCTGCACGCCCGCTCGAGAACAGTTCTCCGCCGGTCGCACCGTAGAGCGCCGCGTTGCCGAGCAGCACCGGGTCGCCGGCATCGTGGCAAGGAGGAACCACGACGATCCGGCCGCCGCTCATCCCCTTGCCGACGTAGTCGTTTGCCTCACCGACCACTTCGAGCTCCACGCCGGCGGCCAGGAAGGCGCCAAGGCTCTGCCCGGCAGAGCCTTCGAGTCGCGCTCGCACGCGGCCGGGCGGAGGGCCGGCTCCAAATCGCCGGCCGATCTCGACACCGAGTCGGGCACCGACCGTTCGGTCTTGGTTCCCGATCGGATAGCGCAGCTCGATGAGACGATCCTCCTCGAGCGCTGCGGCGGCGTCGCCGGCGAGTCGCTGCCCAAGCTCTCCTCCGTCGGCGCAGGGTTGTGCTTCGCCGGTGAATCCCCCCGGGCGAGCATCTGTGAGCCTGCGCAGGTCGAGAGAGCTGCTCCGCCGCTCGTTCGTCTCGCGTCGGCGCAGCAGGTCGGCGCGGCCGACGGCGTCGGCGAACGTTCGCAAGCCGAGGGCTGCGAGGTACCGGCGGACTTCCTCCGCGACGAAGAGCAGATACCCCTGGACCGCCTCCGGGGTCGCGGTGAACTTCGAGCGCAGCTCGGGCCTCTGGGTCGCGATTCCGACCGGGCAGGTGTCGAGATGGCACGAACGGACCATCAGGCAGCCCTCCGCAATCAGCAGGGCAGTGCCGAACGCCACTTCGTCGGCGCCCAGGAGTGCGGCGACGACGACATCGCGCCCGGTCTTGAGCCCGCCGTCGGCGCGGAGGCGCACGCGCCCGCGGAGGCCGCTCTCGACGAGAGTGCGCTGCGTCTCCGTCAGGCCGAGCTCCCACGGCACCCCCGCGTGTTTGATCGAGGCGAGTGGGCTCGCGCCGGTCCCGCCATCGGCGCCCGCAATGTGGATGACGTCTGCCAGCGCCTTCGCCACTCCCGCCGCCACGAGGCCGACCCCTGCCGACGCGACGAGCTTGACCGAAACGGCGGCAACCGGGTTCGCCTGCTTGAGGTCGAAGACGAGCTGCGCGAGATCTTCGATCGAGTAGATGTCATGGTGCGGCGGCGGCGAGATCAGCTCGACACCGGCCTGTGTGTGTCTGAGCCGCGCGATCTCATCGGTCACCTTGTGCCCGGGCAGCTGTCCGCCCTCGCCGGGCTTCGAGCCTTGCGCGATCTTGATCTGCAGCTCGTCGGCATATGCGACGTATTCGGGCGTGACGCCGAACCTCGCCGACGCAACTTGTTTGATCCGCGAATTGCGCTCGGTACGGAAGCGAGCCGGATCCTCGCCGCCTTCGCCGGAGTTCGAACGAGCTCCGAGCCGGTTGAAGGCGATCGCCACGGTTTCGTGGGCCTCGGCCGAGAGCGACCCGTGGGACATCGCACCGCTCGAGAAGCGCCGCACGATCGTCTCGACGGGCTCGACCTCTTCCACGTTCAGCGGCACGCCGGTCGGCGCGAGCTCGAGGAGGTCGCGGAGCTCGAGCGGCGGGCGTGTGTTGACGAGATCCGCGAATCTGTCGTAGTCACGCCGCCGGAGAGCGTGCGCCGCCCGCTGCAGCGCGTCGACGACCGGCGGGGTCGTTGCATGAGGCTCGCCGCCCTTGCGGTACTTGACGTAACCGGGATTCTCGAGCTGCGGCGCGTGCGCCGTGCGGAGGAGCGCTTCACGCTCGAGCTCGGCGAAACCGATGCCGCCGATCTCGGACGGGGTTCCGGTCAGACAGAGGTCGACGACGTCGCGCGCCAGGCCGAGCGCTTCGAAGAGTTGCGCCCCTCGATACGACGCGATGTCCGCGATGCCCATCTTCGAGAGGATCTTCAGCACGCCGTCCTCGACCGACTCGCGGAAGCGCAGCTGCGCCTCCGTTGGCGACGGGTGGTCGCCACCGAGCTTGTCGTCGGATGCGAGTGCCGCCACGGTCTCGAGCGCGAGCCGTGGACACACGGCGTCCGCGCCGTAGGCGACCAGGCAGGCGAAGTCGTGCGCCTCGCGCGGCTCGTCGCTGATGACGACGATCGATGTCGTCGTTCGCACGCCGGCGGCGACGAGTCGCTGGTGGACGGCGCCCACGCCCAGCACCGGCGGAACGGCCATCCCAACCCCTCGGTCGTCGAGGACGATCAGGCCTTGGCGGCTTCTCAGTGCTTCCTCTGCCAGTCGCAGGCACGCGCGCTGGAGCCCTTCGCGCTCGTCGAAGGTGGCCTCGAGCACGAGCGCTCGCCGGGCAAGCGTGGCTGCCGCGGACGGAAAGAGGAAGAAACTTTCGAGCTCGAGCAGTCGTGCCGAGCGGGGATGCTCGCCGACCAGCGGTGCTCGGGCGCCGAGCAGCGTCCGAAGCGACATGACCGAGCGCTCACGAAGGTGGTCGATCGGGGGGTTCGTGACCTGCGCGAAGCGCTGACGGAGATACGACGTCACCGGGCGTGCGCGTCCTGCGAGCGGCGGCAGCGCGGTGTCGTCTCCCATCGACGAAGTCGGCTCGTGACCGGTGGCGGCCGACGGGCGGAGAAGGAGGGACAGATCCTCTCGCGTATAGGCGGCCGCGGCCTGGCGCGCGGTCAAGCTTTCCGTGGGCGGGCTCACCGGCACGCCCGCTTCGAACGGCTGCACGGTGGCGCGAAGCCACCGGGTGTACGGCCGTTTCCGGGCGAGCCTCTGCTTCACGGCCGGGCTCTCCTCGATTCCGACGGCCGGATCGACTACCAGCATCTGACCCGGGCCGAGCCGGCCCCGCCTGATCTCGGCACCTGCGGGAAGAGAAAGGGCTCCCGCCTCCGAAGCGCAGGCGACGAGACGGTCGTCGGCCACGGCGTAGCGGAGTGGGCGCAGGCCGTTGCGGTCGAGGGTCGCGCCGACCACGCGCCCGTCGGTGAAGACGACACCGGCAGGGCCGTCCCATGGTTCGAGCAGAGTCGAGTGGTAGCGGTAGAAGCTTCGGACCCGTTCGTCGAGCTCGGGATCCGCGTCGACCGCCTCCGGGATCAGCATCGCCGCCGAGTGGCGGATGTCTCTGCCGCCGCGGACCAGCAGCTCGAGTGCGTTGTCCAACAGCGTCGAGTCCGAGCCGTCCTCCTCGAGGACGTGCCCCCGTGCCCGCATCCAGGCGACGTTTCCGTCGATCGAGTTGATCTCTCCGTTGTGGCAGAGCAGGCGGAAAGGTTGCGCGCGCTCCCACGACGGTGCCGTGTTGGTCGAAAAGCGCTGATGGAAGATTCCGAACGGCACCGCGAGCGCCGGATCGCGCAGGTCTGGGTAGAAGGCTTCGAGCTGGTCAGCGGCGCAGAGGGCCTTGTAGGTGACTGTGCGGAACGAGAGCGAAGCGATATACGCGCCCTGCTCTTGCTGCACGCGCTTGCGCGCGCGATAGGCACATCCCTCCGCCTCGTCGAGCGAGACACCGAATGGCTGGAGCAGGACCAGCTGCTCGATCTGCGGCATCGACGCTCGCGCCTGCTCGCCGAGCACGGCGGGCACCGTCGGGACCGATCGCCAGCCGCCAAGCCCGAGTCCCTCGGCCACGCAGGCCTCCTCGATCGCGTCGCGGGCTGCTTCGTCTCGGAGGAAGACCATTGCGAGACCGCACCAAGGCCCGGGAATCAGAGCGCGGGGGAGTGGCAGGAGGAGACCTGCGCCGTCACCGGTCAGCCGATCGGCGCCGACCGCGCCGCGATGGCGCATCCGCGCCAGCCCTTCGAGCAGCCCGTCGACGATCGTGCGCGAAGCACGGCCGCTCGCATCGGCGAGGAAGCCGATGCCGCAGGCGTCACGTTCGCGGCGGAAGTGATCGGTTGACGGTTGCACGGCGTGCACCCCTCGTTCGAGTGTGGACTTCCCGCCTGCTGTTGCGACCTAGCCGGCGTCGGCGGGGGAACGAAACGCCGGCTAGCGCGTAAGGACGCGCAGGCCGAGCGTAAAGAGTGTGATGCTGCTCGCCGGCGCGCGTACCATCGAGCGCCCGAGACTAGTAGAGCCGCCGGATGACAGCAAGGGCTATCTTCTCGCGCGTCTAGATGAAGTACCAGTTCGTCGACTGCCGCTGGGAGCTCGGGAAACCGGACCGCGGTCGCGACCTCTATCTCGGCGGTCACATTCCGGGTGCGAGCTTCCTCGACGTCGACAGTGACCTCTCTTCGCCGGCGGGAGCGCGTGGCAGACATCCGCTCCCCGATCCGGAGGAGTTCGCGCGCGCGGCGGGCCGGGCGGGCATCGGTGACGCCGTCTTCGTCGTCGCCTACGGGAACATGGGCGGCGCCGAACGTCTGTGGTGGCTGCTGCGCCACTTCGGCCACGACTCTTGCGCCGTCATCGAGCTCGACGGCTGGCACGGCCCACTCACGACCGGCGACGAGGCGATCGAGCCTGCCGCCTTCACGCTCCGCCCCCGTGACGACGACACGATCGAGGCCGGCGAGCTCGAGCGCCGCCGCGGGGAGCTCGTCGTGGTGGACGCGCGGCTCGCGCCGCGCTGGCGTGGCGAACCGAATCCGATCGACAAGGTCCCCGGGCGAATTCCGGGCGCCGTCAACGCACCGTGGAACGAAACGCCTCCGGAGCTACCGGACGGCGAGCTCGTCGCTTATTGCGGCTCGGGGGTCACGGCGTCCGTTCTCCTTCACCGCCTGCACCTCGCCGGTCGCGAGGGCCAGCTCTACCCCGGCTCCTGGAGCGAGTGGGAGCAGCTCGGCCTGCCGGTCGAGCGAAGCTAGGCGGTCGACGTCGCGGCGCTGCCGAAGTGCGCGAGGTACGGCTGCCAGCCGTTCGGGATCTTCGGTGCGGCCAGGCGGATGAAGAGCACGGGGGCCGGCGCCTTCGGCGGATGCACGAGCTCCATCCGCGCCTCCTCCAGCGTCCGGTTTCCCTTCTGATGGTTGCAGGGCGCGCAGGCCGTGACGACGTTCTCCCAAACGGACTCGCCGCCTCTCGATCTCGGGATCACGTGGTCGAGCGTCAGGCGCCCCGCGGTCGTGCCGCAGTAGACGCAACGCCACCCGTCGCGGGCGAACAGCGCTCTCCGTGAGATCTTTCGCTGCACGGCACGCGGGACGCGAACGTAGGCGACGAGCCTGATCACGTGCGGCCACGGATACGTGTCGGTCGCAGAGTGCAGCGGCTGATCGAGCTTCTCGATCACCTCGGCCTTCCCCTTGAACACGAGCACGTGGGCACGCCGCACGGATGTCACATTCAGCGGCTCGAAACTTGCGTTCAAAACCAGAACCTGCTGCATCTGGCCCGAAATGTAGCTGAGGGATAGGCCTCTAGCCCGCCATTGCCCGTTCGACGGCCTCCTGCTCCTCCGGGGAGAGAGCCACCGAAGGACGGCCGTGATCGAGCTCCTTCACGTAGATCCGGGCGTAGTCCCGGCCCTGGATCGCGCTGAGCACGACACCGCTTCGCCCGGCGTCGAGGAGCGCGATCGAGGCCGACTGCTGGCCTCCGGCTCCTTCATAGGCGTCGTAGCGGACGAGTGAGGTCTTCGAGACCGCGGTGTCGACCCGGCGGTCGACCCGCGAGAGGCCCGCCGCGATCTCGTCCACTGCCCGGTGGAGGTCGTCGATCCGGCCCTGCAGCGAGACCGCGAAGTCGACCAGATCCTCCTTACCGCCCCCGAGCAGGACACGCTGTGCCGTGCGGACCTTCTGCAGCTTCCACCACGCGAGCACAGCCACGGTCAGCGCGAGCGACGCGAATGCGAAGGCTGCGATCGCGATCCACTCCGCGGTCGTCAGAGAAATCGGCTAACCCCCGAGGGAGAAGATGACCTTGTATTCGGCGGTGTTGTTCGACACCGTCGTCTCGCCCGGCACCGGTTGGACATCGACCTTCACGGTCGTCGGAAGTCCGAACAGGCCGTTGATGTCGATGTTCGTGAACGTCACCGTCTTCGTCTGTCCCGTGTTGATGACGTCGATCCTCATTCGTTTGACGATCGACTTCGGCGACTTCTGGATCGTCAACGTGACTCCGACGTTCGTCTCCTGGAAGTTGCCGGAGTTCAAGACGGCGACCTGAAACGCAAGGTCGGTCGACGCCGTGATCTCGTTGTCGCTCGCAGGGGCCCCCGGCTTGAGCCTTTTCCCGTCCGGCAATGCTGTGACGGACACGAGCGCGCTGCCGTGCTTGCCACCGGGTGTGCCGCCGGTTGCGGCTCCGTGCACACGGCGCCAGACGTCAGCCATCGCCTGGGTGCTCGCGAGATCGGGATTCGAGAAGATGTTCGAGTCGGGAACGCCGCCGATGTCGGTGATGCCCTGGTGAGCGAGCTCGAGGCGTGTGGGTTCCCTGAAGTAGAAGTCCCAGTTCACGTCGCTTGCAGCGAGGAGCCGCGCCTGATTGGCGATGAGGCGGCCGGAGGTGTTCGCATCCTTAGCGGTCGCCGTCAGGCGGAAGGCGTCGGCCAGCCGGCTGAGCCCGCTCGCGCGCAGCTCCAGCACTTCGATCAGGTGCGCGTGCTCAACGCGGAGCGGTCCCGGTGCGTTGAGCTGCGTGGCCTGTGCGACCACTTGCTGCTGTTGAACCGCGAGCCCGCTGATCTTCGACTCGAGGTCGCCCTCCTTGATGCCGGTCGCCGACAGCGACTGGTTCAGGAGCTTGCCGATCTGATCTGATCGCTGTGCGATCGAGCGGACGTCCTTGAGGTAGGCGTCGTACCTGTCGTGCTTGCTGCTCGAGGCACAGCTGCGGATGCCGACGACGAGCAGGACGGCCGCGAGGATCAGGAAGGCGATCAGCCCGGCCAGGCGGAGCATCGGGATCAGCCCCTGAGGCGTGCGGACCGGACGGCGTGGACCGCCGGGCGGCGGCCGTCGTGGTGTGCGGACGCGCTCCGTTGCCTCCTCGGTCTCCGGCTCGTCGAAGAAGTCGAACTCGATGTCTGAGTCGCGCTCGGTCATAGGGGGCCCGCCAGCTAGATCATCACAGCCGAAGCGGCGTTCACTCTAACCCGTACCTCCCCCGTTCCCGGGGTGAAGGACTTGTCCGCGCCCCCGCCAACCCTGGAGAGTCGGTGCCGAACGCAGCCTCAGCCCTCGTCCAGAGCGACCTCGTTCTCGGCCGCTACCGGCCGCTGAGGCCACTGGGGAGCGGTGGCTCCGGCTCGGTCTGGCTCGCCCGCGACGAGCAGAACGGACTCGACGTGGCCCTGAAGATCGTGCCGCGGGAGGGGAAGGCGGCGTCCCGAGCCGAGCGGGAGGCCGAGGCGGCCGCGCGCCTGCGTCATCCTTCCTGTCAGCGCGCCTACGGGTTCGGCCGCGACTCGCAGCACGTCTACATCGCCTACGAGTACATCCCGGGTCGCACCTTCCGCGAAGCCTTGCGAAGCGGGGAGCTCGACGACGCGTCGGCGATCGAGGCTTCGGCCCAGGTCCTCGAGGCCCTGGCGCACGCTCACGGACGCGGGATCGTCCACCGTGACATCAAGCCGTCGAACGTCCTGCTGGCAGAGGGCCGCGGGGTTCACGCGAAGGTCCTCGACTTCGGCCTCGCCCAGATCCAGGAGGCCGAGACCTTGACCGCCCAGGGCGACGTGCCCGGAACGCTCGCCTACATCGCGCCGGAACGCCTGGCCGGCGCGCTCACCACCGAGGCCGCCGACATCTGGGCGGTCGGAGTGATGCTGTGGGAAGCGCTTGCGGGCCGCCATCCCTTCTGGCGGAGCTCGCTCCTCGAGACCGCCCGCGCGATCGACGAGGGCGCTCCCGGCCTCGAGACCGTGCGTCCCGACCTGCCGAAGCCGATCATCGCCGCGGTCAACCGTGCCCTCGATCTCGACCCGGCGCGGCGGCCGAGCGCAGCGGCGCTTGCAGGCGCGCTCCGGCTCGGCGGCCGGAAGCGACGCGGCCGCAACGGCAGGGGTCAGACCCTGGCTGTTCCGGCCGTGGTCCCTCGGCTCGTGCCCGCCGTCCTTGCGGCCCTCGTGGCGGGCTGGACGGCGTGGGTGCTCCCGTTCTTCCCCGGCGGCTGGTCGCTCGGGCTGGCCGGCCTCGCCGCGGCCGCCACGCTCCTCGACGCTCGGCTCGGGCTCGCCTTCGCGCTCGCCGTGCCGGTCCTGCCGCTCGGGAACATCGCGCTCGGCCTCGCCGTCGTCTACGGGTGCCTGGCTGCAGCGCTCCTCGCGGTGATGTGGCGCGAGCCCGAACGCGGGCTCCTCTTCTCCCTCGGTGGACTGCTGGCGCCGATCTCGGCACTTGCCCTCTTTCCGCTGGCGGCTCTCTCCGTCCGGTCGCCTGGCCGACGCGCGCTCCAGGCGGCGGCGGCCGTCCTCGCGGCGGGGGTTGTCGCCGGTATCCGCGGTGTCCCGCTCCCGTTCGACGGCGCCTCCACGCCGGATCTCGGAATCGCCGCGAGCGGCGACCCGTTCGCAGTCGTTTCCGCCCTCTGGGCGGCCCTCGTCGCCCAGCCGGCCCTCGCCGTCGAGACCCTGGTGCTCGCGGGCGTCGCGGCCCTGCTCCCGCTCGCTCGGCGCCGCGGGCTCTGGGCGATCGCCGCTCTCGGCGCCGCATTCCTCGTCGGGGGCGTGCTCCTCGCCCCCGGAGTGGCCGTCGCGCCGCTTGTCGTAGCCGTTTGGGCGACCTGTCTGGCGGTAGCGGTGCGTTAGCATCGCTTGCCGGGGTAGCTCCCTGCCCATGGTCCTTCGCGCTATCGAACAGAAGATCGAGTCCCTCTTCGAGGGCATCTTCGGCCGTGCTTTCAGGACGAACGTCCAGCCGGTCGAACTGGCACGCAAGCTCGCCAAGGAGATGGACGAGCACAAGACGATCTCGGTCTCGCGCGTGTACGTTCCGAACGAGTACACGGTCTACCTCTCCCCTGACGACCGGGAGCAGTTCTCCGGCTACGAGGACAACCTGAAAGGCGAGCTCCAGGACTACCTCTCCGAGCACTCTCGTCGTGAGAACTACGCCTTGCTCTCGCCCGTACGTGTGCTGATGGAGACAGACGCGGATCTCGACGTCGGTGAGTTCGGCATCGCGACGCGGATGGTGCAACCGGACCGGAGCGCCGCTGCCGGCGAGCCTGCCGGAACCGTCGAGCCCGGGTCGACGATGATCTACAAGCCGAAGGCCGCGCAGCCGCCGACGCAGGCCGTAAGCGCGGAGGAGCTCGGAGTCGAGGCGGAGCTCGTGACGCTCAGCTTCGACGGCACCCGGTACGAGGTGAAGCAGCGCCGCGTCGTCATCGGCCGTTCGCGCGAGTGCGATGTCCAGCTCTCCGACACGAACGTGTCCAGGCGTCACGCCGAGCTGCGCCAGGAGGGTGCGACGTACTGGATCGTCGACCTCGGGTCGACGAACGGCGTGGAGGTCAACGGCCGGCGCGTCAAGCGCGCAAAGCTCAGCGACGGCGACACGATCACCGTCGGATCGACCGAGGTGACGTTCGGCCGGGAATCGGGATGATGGTCTTCGACTCGGTCGCGGTCGACGAGCTCTTGCTCGTCCTCAAGATCGCGTTCCTGGTCCTGCTCTACCTGTTCATCTGGCGGATCGTGCGGACAGCGAGCCGTGATCTGCGTCTGCCCCAGGAGAGCTTCATCCTCGCTCCGTCCGCTGCTGCCGGCGTGCACGCCTCGAGACCGGGCCCGGTCACCGGCCGCCTCGTCGTCGTCAAGAGCGCGGATCTTCAGGACGGCGAGGGCTTCGAGCTCAACTCCGTGCAACTGACGATCGGCCGCGGCAATCAGAACGACATCCCGATCACGACCGACGAATATGCGTCTGCACGCCACGCGCGCTTCGAGCCGAGACAGGACGGCGTCTGGGTCCAGGATCTCGGCTCGACGAACGGCACGTTCCTGAATGGCACGAGGCTTGACCGCCCGCGGCGCCTCGCGCAGGGCGACATCGTCCGGATCGGCGAAACCGACCTGAGGTACGAATAATGAACTCCCTAGGTCGCGTCGGTGCGGTCACCGATCCCGGTCGCAAGCGCCGTCGCAACGAGGACGCCTACGTCGTCGAGCCCCCGCTCTTCGCGGTCGCCGACGGGATGGGAGGCGCGCAGGCGGGCGAGGTTGCGTCGCGGCTGGCGGCTGCGGCGCTGAAGGAGAGCGGTGCGGACGAAGGGGGAGAGCAGCGGATCGTCGCCCTGATCCAGGAGGCCAATCGGCGCGTATACGACCGCTCGAACCGCGACCCGAGCGCCTCCGGCATGGGGACGACGATGACCGTCGCGCTCGTCGAGAACGGCCAGGTCGCCTTCGGGCACGTAGGTGACGCGCGCGCGTACCTGATCCGCGCCGGCGCGATGGAGCAGCTGACGGAGGATCACTCACTCGTGGCCGAGCTGATGCGAAGCGGCAAGCTCTCGCCCGAGGAGGCGGAGAGCCATCCGCAGCGCTCCGTGATCACGCGCGCCCTCGGCACCGATCCCGACGTGGACGTCGACACGTTCACGATCGCGGCGGAGATCGGCGACGTCTTCCTGCTCTGCTCCGACGGTCTGACGACGATGGTGTCGAACGAGGCCATCCTCGACCTCGTCGAGAGTCACCGCGGCGACATGAACAAGGCCCTCCGCGCACTCGTGCAGGCGGCGAACAGGGGCGGCGGAGAGGACAACATCACCGTGGTCGCCTTCGAGATCGCGTCAGAGCCGCTTGCGCACGACGGCGAGACCCGCGAGCACGTCTTCGCAGGCGCGACGCCTGACGAAGAGGACACGCTCACCGAAGCTGATGCCGTTCCCGCGGTCGACACCGCCGTCATCTCCGCGGAGGAGATCCAGGCCGAGCTCAAAGCGACGGAACAGCGAGAACGCGCGGTGCGCCGGCGCCATCTTCGCCGCCGGACTCTCGCCTGGATCGCGCTGCTTCTGATCGCCGCAGGCATAGCGTTGGCGCTCTACCTGAGGTTCTTACGCTGAGACTGAGCATGCGCAACAGGGAGCTCGCGTTCCTCATCGTCGTGGGCGTCCTGACGGCGATCGGTTTTGCCAGCGTCTACATCGCCAGGCAGGACGTCGTTTCCACGGCGTCACTGACGTATGCAGGGTTCTTCTTCGCGTTGTACATCGCCGCGCACCTCGTCACGCGCTACGCCGTCCCGTTCGCGGATCCGTACCTGCTCCCGATCGCGGCCCTGCTGACGGCGATGGGACTGACGGAGATCTACCGGCTCAGGCCCGGCGATGCATTCAGGCAGGCCATCTGGATCGTCGTCGCGGTCGCGCTCTTCGCCGCGACGCTCTTGCTGCTGCGACGGGACTACCGGCGCCTCGAGACGTACAAGTACCTCTTTGGCTTCACGGCGATCGGGCTACTGTTGCTGCCGATCCTGCCGGTGATCGGGTTGACCGTGAACGGTGCGCGCCTCTGGGTTCACTTCGGCTCGCTGCGCTTCCAGCCCGGCGAGCTCGCCAAGATCATGCTGATCGTCTTCCTCGCCGGCTACATGCGCGAGAAGCGGGAGGTGCTTGCACAGGGACGGCTGAAGGACTGGGGGCCGCTGCTCGTGATCTGGCTGCTCGCAATCCTCGTCCTGCTCGAGACCCGCGATCTCGGCGGCGGGCTTCTCTACTTCGGGATCTTCCTGGCGATGCTCTATGTTGCGACCGCGCGCATCGCGTACGTGGCCGTCGGCCTCGGCCTGTTCCTGATCGGCGCGGTCGGGGTGTGGAAGGTCACGCCGCACGTCCAGGACCGCGTCACGATCTGGCTTCACCCCTGGACGGTGCACAAGGTCTACTGCCCGCTTTCAGGCGGCCCGGCGCTGCGCCAGAACTGCCAGAGCTTCCAGCTCGTGAAGTCGCTCTACTCGATCGGCAACGGGCAGTTCGGTGGCACCGGTCTCGGCAAGGGCACGTTCGCGACGACGAGCGGCGCCCCGATCATTCCCGACCTGAACACGGACTTCATCTACTCGGCGCTCGCACAGGAGCTCGGACTGATCGGAGTCGCGGCCTTGCTGCTCGTCTACATGATCTTCGTGCTGCGCGGTATGCGGATCGCATTGCTCGCACAAGACGGCTTCTCGAAGCTCGCCGCCGCGGGCCTGACCTTTGGGTTCGCGCTGCAGACGTTCATCATCGTCGGCGGAATCCTGCGCTTGATCCCGCTCACCGGGATCACGCTGCCGTTCGTCTCCTACGGCGGCTCGAGCGTCGTCGCCAACTTCCTGCTCTTAGCCGGGCTGCTCCTGATCTCGAACCGTGCGAATCGTGAGGCGTTGCGGTGAACAAGCAGGTCACGCACATCGGCATCGCCGCGCTCGTCCTACTCGCCGCGCTGATCGTCGGAACCACGTACTGGCAGACGTGGGCGAACGCGGGGCTCGCGAACCGGCAGGACAACGAGATCCAGCTCGTCGCGCAGTTCACGATCAAGCGCGGCAAGGTCTATGCGTCCGACGGCCGCACGCTCCTCGCAACGAACGTGACCAAGAAGGTCGGTGGCCAGACGCTGTACTTCCGTCGCTACCCGACGGGGCCGCTCTTCTCCGACGTGGTCGGCTACTCGACGCAGTCGCGGAACCGAACGGGCCTCGAGCAGTCGTATAACGACTTTCTCACCGGTTCGAACGCCAACCTCGACACGGTCTTTCGTTCCACGCTGGACAAACTGAAGGGCACGACGGTCACCGGGAACGACCTCGTGTTGACGATCCGGCCCGAGGCCCAGGCACTTGCATTGCGACTCCTGCGCGGCAAGTGCGGAGCCGTTGTCGCACTGGATCCGAGAACAGGCCGCGTGCTCGTGATGGCGACGAGCCCGACCTACAACCCGAACCTGGTCGAGAAGCGCTTCGGCCTCGCGACGCGGACGAACCTTCCGTGTGGCGCTCCGCTTCTGAACCGCGCGACCGCCGGTAAGTATCCCCCCGGCTCGACCTTCAAGATGGTCACGGCCGCAGCCGCGCTCGACACCGGCCGCTTCACGCCCGACTCGCCCTTCTACGATCCGGGTTACTGCGAGGAGTACGGCAAGCGGGTGCGGAACGCCGGTAACCCGGAGGCTCCCGAGACGTTCGGCAACGTCAACCTGTCGACCGGCTTCGAGCACTCGATCAACTCGGTGTTCTGCAACGTCGGCAAGACGCTCGGCGCGGGCGTCGTGCTCGACTACGCGAAACGCTTTGGCTTCTACTCGCTGCCGCCGCTCGAGACGCCGGAGGGCGAACGTGTAGCGAGCGGGTTGTACGACCGCGGACGATTGTTCGATCCGAAGCACCCGGACACGCAGGTCGACCCCGGCCGCCTCGCGTTCGGACAGGAACGTCTCGCGGTGACGCCGTTGCAGATGGCGATGGTCGCGGCGACGATCGGCAATCACGGCGCGACCATGCGACCGCAGCTGATCGAGCGCGTCATCTCGCCGAGCGGCAAGACGATCACGCACCTGAAGCCCGACCAGCTCGGCCAACCGATCAAGCGGCAGACGGCCGAGGAGCTCACGCGCATGATGCAGCTCGTCGTTACCGGCGGGACCGGCACAGCAGCCCAGATTCCGGGTATCAGCGTGGCAGGGAAGACCGGTACCGCCGAGGTTGGGCGGGGCAACATCCACACGACGTGGTTCGCGGCCTTCGCGCCCGCGAATGCACCGCGGGTCGCCATCGCCGTCGTGGTCGAGAACCAGCTCAACGGCTTCGGCGGGACGATTTCCGCGCCGATCGCCAAACAGGTGATGGAGGCGCTACTGCGGTAGGGGCGAATCCCTACTCTGAATAGGCCCCGATGGCGGTTTCCGACACCCTGATCAACACCCTCTTCGACGGGCGCTACCGCATCGTGCGCAAGCTCGGCATGGGCGGAATGGCGAACGTCTACCTCGCCGAGGACGAAGTCCTCGGCCGCCGGGTCGCGATCAAGATCCTGAACGACCGCCATGCGGGTGACGACCAGTTCGTCGAGCGCTTCCGCCGTGAGGCGAAGAACGCCGCCAGTCTCTCGCATCCGAACATCGTCTCGATCTACGACCGCGGCGAGGCGGAGGGCACCTACTACATCGCGATGGAGTATCTCGACGGGCGCTCGCTCAAGGAGCTGATCGTCGCGCGCGGACCGGCGCCGATCCACCTCGCGGTCGACTACGCACGGCAGATTCTCGCCGCGCTGCGCTTCGCACATCGGCACGGCATCGTGCACCGCGACATCAAGCCGCACAACGTGCTCGTCGACGGCGAGGGACGCTTGAAGGTGACGGACTTCGGCATCGCGCGCGCAGGCGCGAGTCAGATGACCGAGGCCGGCTCGATCATCGGAACGGCGCAATACCTGTCGCCGGAGCAGGCGAAGGGCGCATCGGTCGACCAGACCTCCGATCTCTATTCCGTCGGCGTCGTGCTCTACGAGCTGCTCACCGGCGTCGTGCCGTTCAGCGGCGACACGCCGGTCGAGATCGCGATGAAGCACCTCTCGACCGTGCCGGAGCCTCCTTCGGCCAAGCGCGCAGATGTTCCGAGGGATCTGGACATGGTCGTGATGCGCGCCCTTGCGAAGGATCCCTCCGAGCGTTATCAGAGCGCCGAGGAGATGGACGCGGACCTGCGGCGGATCAACCGAGGCGTGGCGATCTCCCCGGTCACCGAGGAAGCAGCGACGGCGATCATCTCGCGCCCTCCGGCGGAGGTGACGGCGATCACGTCGCACGCGCCACGCCCACCTGCGCCGTATGCACCACCGGCGGCGTACTACGACTACGACGAGCCGCCGCGTCGCGCGATCTGGCCGTGGATCGTCGCGTTGCTGTTCGTCACGGCCGCGCTTGTCGGCGGGTACTTCCTCTACTCGCAGCTTCAGGATCAGCTCAGCGGCTCGAAGACGATCGCGGTCGGCAACTACGCGGGGCTCCGCGAGATCGCGGCCGTCAAGCTGATCACGGACGCCGGTCTCCGGGCGAACCCTGTCCGGCAGCCGAATGCCGACCCGGCATACCCCGAGACATACGTCTTTTCGCAGACGCCCAGACCTGGTGACCGAATCCAGAAGAACAACTTCGTGACGATCTACGTGTCGACCGGGCCGCCCAAGACGGCGGTACCGAGCGTCGTGGGCGAGCAAATCGCCCGTGCCTTGTCGGATCTGCAGGACGCGAAGCTCAAGGGACGGCAGGTCACGGTGGACTCGGCCAAGCCGCAGGGCCAGGTGATCTCCCAGTCGCCGAAGGCAGGGGCCTCGGTCGCCGAAGGCACAAGCATCACGCTGAACGTCTCGAAGGGGCCCACGCCTGTCGCAGTCCCGAATGTCGTGGGGTCGACCTACGACACCGCGAGCTCGATCCTTCAGGCGAAAGGATTCGCCGTCAGGCGGACGGACGTCAAGTCGGATCAGCCGAAGGACACGGTCATCGGCATGACCCCCACCGCAGGCACTTTGCAGCCGCCCGCAGCGACCATCACTCTGACGGTGTCCAAGGGGCCCACGACGTCCACGGTTCCGGACGTGACCACGCTCTCCCAGAACGACGCCCAGGCGCAGCTGAAGGCTTCGGGCTTCGGGGTGCACATCGTCACCCAACCGGTGACTGACCCGAGCCAGGACGGGATCGTCCAGACCCAGGATCCGCCCGGCGGAACACAGGCGGCGCCCGGCAAGGTCGTGACGATCGCCGTCGGCAAGTTCGGCGCGCCCACGACCCCCGGCCCTCCGTAATGCCGCGCACCCGCGTCGCCATCCTGGCCGGCGGCCGCTCGTCAGAGCACGACATCTCGCTTGCCTCCGCCCGCTCGGTGCTCGAGTCGCTCGATTCCGAGCGCTACGACGTCGTCACGGTGGCGATCGGTCGCGACGGCCGCTGGGAGCTAGGCACCGGCGAGGACGGCTCGATCGCGGAGACTCTGCCCGTCCCCGCAGCGAACGCTCCGGCCACTCTGGGCGCCGTCGACGTCGTGCTGCCGATCCTGCACGGCCCATTCGGCGAGGACGGCACCGTCCAGGGACTGCTCGAGCTCGCCGGTGTCCCGTACGTCGGCGCCGGCGTTCTCGCTTCGGCTCTCTGCATGGACAAGGACCTCTTCAAGAAGGTGCTGCGGGACAGCGGGCTTCCCGTCGCGCACCACGTCGCGCTCCGCGAGGGAGATCCGGTGCAGAACCCTTTCGGATTCCCGTGCTTCGTCAAGCCGGCCCGGCTCGGCTCTTCGGTCGGGATCACGAAGGCCCACGACGAGAACGAGCTCGCCGAAGCGGTGTTGCTGGCGTTCCGGCACGACGACAAGGTGCTCGTGGAGGAGTTCCTCGATGGGATCGAGGTCGAGGTCGGCGTGCTCGGCAACCGAGAACCGATCGCGTCCATCCCCGGCCAGATCGTCCCGCTCGGGCACGAGTGGTACGACTACTCGTCGAAGTACGACGACGGCGGCATGGACCTCGTCATCCCGCCTGACCTTCCTGACAGCGTGCTCGAACAGGTGCAGCGGGTCGCGGTCGAGTCGTTTCGCGTCACGGAGTGCGAGGGGATGGCCCGCGTCGACTGCTTCGTCGTCGACGGCGACGAGGTCGTCGTCAACGAGTTGAACACCATTCCGGGCTTCACCTCGACGAGCGTCTACGCCAAGCTCTTCGACGCGTCCGGTATTCCGTACGACGAGTTGCTCCGCCGCCTGATCGAGCTCGCCCTCGAGCGGCACGAGCGGCGCGCGAAGCTCGAGTTCTAACCCCTCCCGAAGGCGCGAACTTCGTTGACGTGCGCGAAGTGGCCGTCCGGCGCGAGCTTCGTGATCCAGATGAGGTAGTAGCGCTTCGGCGCCGACTCGTCGATTGCGAAGCGCGTCGTCCTCGCGACGGCGCGTTTCTCCGAGGCGAGCTGCCCCAGTGTGCCCTGGATGTTCGTCGCGCGGATCTCGGCGGTGAACCCCGGGGTGTCGGTCACGACCGTGATGCGTGACACCTGGGTCGCAGCGTGGGCGTCGAGCACCATCCCGACGCCTTTCTTGACCCGTTCGAGCCCGTCGGTGTAGGTCTCGGTTGACCAGTAGGTCGAAGGGTCGCCGTCCGTGGCGTTGATCGCTGCGGCGTCGTGCTCGGTGCCGTCGCCGAACGGGTCGAACGCTCCGACGCCCGCGATCGGGATCTGGGCGCCGACCGGGATCGCGTTGCCCTTGTCGCCGACCGTCAGCAAGCCGACGACGACGGCTGCGATCGCTAGTGCTCCGAGCGACCCGATGAAGATCGGCAGACGCGAGCCGGCTTTGCGCCGCTTCGGCGGTCCCAGGCGCTTCGCAGCGGGGATGACCATCGTGGCGTCGCCGTCTTCACCCCGGTCGAGCTCGGCGAGACAGGCTTCGAGCTCGGCTGCGAATGCATCCATGGTCGGAAAGCGCTGTGCCGGATCCTTCTCCAGCGCCCGGTCGATCGCCGCCGCAACGCGAAGCGGCACGTCGCCGCGGACGTCCAGGACGTTCGGGGGCGGTTCCTGGACGTGCTTCATCGCGACGGCGACGAAGCTCTCGCCGGGGAACGGGACGTCGCCGGTCAGCAGTTCGTAGAGCACGACTCCGAGCGAGTACACGTCGGTGTGCACGTCGACCGGCTGGCCGCTCGCTTGCTCCGGAGCGATGTAGTTCGAGGTTCCGAGCACCGTCCCTGTCTGTGTGACGCCGCGCTCCACGTCGAGCGAGCGCGCGATGCCGAAGTCCGTGACCTTCGCGCGGCCGTCACCGTTCAGCAGCACGTTCTGCGGCTTGACGTCCCGGTGGATGAGGCCGTGCTCGTGGGCGAACGCGAGCGCACGCGCGATGTCGATTGCGATCTCGAGCGCCTCGCGCACCTCGAGACGCCCTTTGCGCACGACGAACTCCTTGAGGTTCTCGCCGTCGATGTACTCGAAGACGATGTACTGGCGGCCTTCTTCCTCACCCCGGTCGATCACCGTGACGATGCTCGGGTGCTGGAGCTGCGCCACGGAGCGGGCTTCGCGCTTGAAGCGCTCGACGAAGTCGTCGTCTTCGTTGTACTGCTCGTGCAGGATCTTCAACGCCACGTAGCGCTCGAGAAGCGAGTCGTGAGCCCGGTAGACGCTGGACATGCCGCCGTGGCCGACGACTTCCTCCAGCTCGTATCGTCCTGCGATCGTCTTTCCGACCACGGGCGAAAGCTACCCACCCTCCACGGCCGGCAAGCGTTGGATCAGCTGGTGCGCGCCCGGCGGAGCCGCAGACCCACCCACAGGCCTCCGCACCAGATCCCGTAGAGGAGCGCGACGAGGCCGACCAGGAACCAGAGCGGGACGAGCTTGTGGCCGTGCAAGTCCTCGACTTGCCGTGCGCTCAGCGCCGCAACGGAGCCCAGCGCCAGGAGCACGCCTCCGGTCAATACGAGCCGTGGGCGGCCGAGGCCGCTCGCACCGAAGACGAGGGGCAGCGCGAAGGCGGCGACGGCGATCAGGTATCCGGCCATAGCGCCCTTATCGGCGCCTAGGCCTCAGAACCTGACTACCGAAGCGCCGTCCCGAGGGCGTCTTCCCAGGCGCCGAGCGCCTCGTCCAGCTCGGCGTCGGAGATGACGAGCGGCACGAGCACCCGGATGCAGTTCGAGTAGATCCCGGACTTGAGCAGCAGCAGGCCCCGCTCGGAGGCAGCCTCGACGACCTTCGTCGCCAGCTCGGGTGCCGGGTCCTTCGTCTCGCGGTCGTGGACGAGCTCGATTGCGAGCATCGCTCCCAGGCCGCGGACGTCGCCGATCGCGTCCCAGCGCTGCTGCCACGCTTCCATGCGACCCCGGATGGTGTTGCCGATCTGGCCGGCTCGTTCCACGAGGCTCTCCTCCTCGAAGACGTCGAGCACCGCGAGAGCGGCTGCCTGGGCGACGGGGTTGCCGACGTACGTTCCGCCGATCGCCGAGTCGCCCGGCGCGTCCATCATCTCCGCTCTGCCGATCACGGCGGAGAGCGGGAGGCCGGCTGCGATCGACTTCGCGACGGTGATCAGGTCGGGCTCGACGTCGTAGTGCTCGATTCCCCACATCTTTCCCGTCCTGCCGTAGCCAGTCTGCACTTCGTCGATGACGAGCACGATGCCGTTGTCGTTGCAGATGCGGCGCACGCCTTCGAGGAACTCCGGCGGCGCGACGACGAACCCGCCCTCACCCTGGACGGGCTCGATCACGATCGCGGCGACACTCTCGGCGGGGACGGTGGTGATCAGCGCTCGTTCGAGGGCCGCGAGCGCCTCGGCCGCGCTCGGCCCGCGGTAGTCCTGCGCGAACGGAAGGCGGTAGACCTCCGGCGCGAAAGGCCCGAGACCTGCCTTGTACGGATGCGTCTTCGAGGTGAGCGTCAGCGACAGCAGCGTGCGGCCGTGGAAGCCACCCTCGAAGCCGATCACCGCCGGTCGCTTTGTGTAGGCGCGCGCGAACTTGACCGCGTTCTCAACGGCCTCCGTTCCGGCGTTGAAGAACGCTGCCTTCACCGGCCCGGAGATCGGGGCTGTGACGACGAGCCGCTCGGAAAGCGTCACGTACAGCTCGTACGGCACGATCGTAAAGTCGGTGTGGAAGAACTTCGCCGCCTGCTCCTGCACCGCCTCGACGACCTGCGGGTGAGCATGCCCGACGTTGAGACAGCCCACTCCGCCGGTGAAGTCGATGAACGTATTGCCGTCGACGTCCGTGAGAGTCGCGCCCTCGCCGCGCTCGATCACGACCGGCAGGTAGATCGAGAGGGGGTCCGCGATCACGCGGTCCTTTCGCTCGAGGATCTCGTGCGAGCGTGGGCCGGGGATCTTGGTGCGGAGCTCGATCGCCTTGGTCGCCGCCATCAAGGCTGACGATAGCGCAGCCGGCGGCCGCCTTGCATAGCTGTATAGAAAGGTTTCAGACGGCTAGCGGAAAGCCGGCGTGTGGAGCGCCTTGACCGTGTAGACGCCTTCTGCGTTCCAGAGCATGAAGCCCTTCGCGTGCTCCAGCCGGGCTGCCTGGATCTGGTCCTGGACGTCGGAGAGCGTGTAGGTCCGGCGGAGCGAGAAGTCCTGGAGCCAGGGGATCAGCTTCGTCGTGCGGCCGCGCACCGCAGTGCGAAAGTCTCGGAGCGAGTAGGCCACGGTCGTCCCGGGCCGTGAATCCGGGTCGACGATGTTGTATTCGCCCGACACGTAGTGGGACGGGTAGACCATCGGATAGATCGCGTCGACGTAGGGAGAGATCCGGCGTGGGAACTGACCGATGCCGAGGTTCCTCGTTGCGGACAGCCCGAAGACGTCGACCGAGACCCGGACCCCGAGCGGCTTGAGCCGCGAGCTTGCGTACTTGGCGAACATCGGAATCGTCCAGCCCATCGGTTGCGCATGCACGCCCGGATAGCGGATCTGGGAGAGGTCGCCGTCGCTCGGGAAGCGCACGTAGTCGAACTGGATCTCGTCGAAGCCGAGCTTCGCCGCCTGGGCGGCGATGTCGACGTTGTACTTCCAGACCCGCTTGTCGTAGGGGTTCGTCCACCCGAGCCCAGCGCTGTTCACCCATCGCGAGCCATCCGCGCGGCGGATCGCCAACTGGGGGGCGCCCGTCGAGAGGACGGGATCCTCGAAGGTGACCACACGCCCGATCAGATAGAGGCCCGCGGCGTGGATCTTGGCGACGACGCGTTGAGCGTCGTAGTAGGGCCTCGCGGAGCCGACCTTCTTCGCGAGCGGAACGTTGACCGGGAACGCGACCTCGCCGTTCTCGTCCTTCACGTCGAGCTCGATCGCGTTGAGCCCCGCCGACTTCATCGCGACGTACTCGTCGATCTTGCCGGTGAGCCCGGCGAGGGCCATCGTCACGTGGACGCCGCGCACCTCTTGAGGTAGCGGTCGCGGTTGGAGCAGCTGCGGCTTCGGTGACTGCGGGACTCTCGCGGCGGCGCGGACCGTCTTGTGCCCGTGGATGTGCGTCGCGATCACCGCGCCGACAACGCCGGCTGCGATCAGCGCCAGCAGCGCCCCGACTGCGATCAGCCGCCGCCGGTGGCGTCGCTGCTGCGCTTCGGCCCGCCGAATCTTGCGGCGTGCATTCGGATCGACGGGCTGGAGGACATACCGGGTCGGCAAGGTGTGGAAAACTAACAGAGGCCGGTCGGCCGTAGAATCGGCCCCATGGTCCTCTCAGATCGGACGATCGCGCGTTGCCTGGATGAAGGCCGCATCGAGATCGATCCTTACGACGATTCCCTCCTCCAGCCTTCGAGCGTCGACGTTCGCGTCGACCGCTATTTCCGGGTTTTCCACAACAACCGCTACCCCTATATCGACGTTCGCGAGCCGCAGGAAGACCTGACCGAGCTGGTCGAGGTCGAGAACGGAACGCCCTTCATCCTTCATCCCGGCGAGTTCGTTCTCGGCTCCACGCTGGAGCGCATCCGGCTCCCGGACGATCTCGTCGCGCGACTCGAGGGCAAGAGCTCCCTCGGGCGGCTCGGCCTCCTGATCCACTCGACGGCCGGTTTCATCGACCCGGGCTGGGACGGGCACGTGACGCTCGAGCTGTCGAACGTCGCGAACCTGCCGGTGACGATCTACCCCGAGATGAAGATCGGCCAGATCTCCTTCGTCCAGCTGACGGAGGCGGCCGAGACGCCGTACGGGACCGGAGGGATCGGCTCGAAGTACCAGGGACAGCGCGGCCCGACCCCGTCGAGGTACTGGCAGAACTTCCAGAAGGAAACAGCCGGTTGATCCTCGTCACCGGGGGCACGGGCTTCGTGGGTGGCCACGTCGTCCACGAGCTGCGCGGCCGTGACCTGCCCGTGCGCTGCCTCGTCCGGGACCCACGTAAGGCCACGAAGCTGACGGGCTGGGGCTGCGAGCTCGCCGAGGGCGACGTCACGGATGCAGAGAGCCTGCGCCGCGCGGTCGCGGGAGTCGACACGATCGTCCAGCTCGTCGCGATCCGGCAGGGCCCGCCCGAGCAGTTCCAGCGGATCATGGTCGACGGCACGCGCGACCTGCTCTCGGCTGCGCGCGACGCTGGGGTCGGCCGGTTCGTCCACATGAGCGCCCTCGGGACGAGCGAGGAGACGAGGGAGCTCGTCCCCTACTACGGGGCGAAGTGGGAGAACGAGCAGCAGGTCCGAAACTCGGGCATCCCGTTCGTGATCTTTCGGCCGAGTTTCGTCTTCGGCCCCGACGGCGGGATCCTGCCCACTTTCGTCAAGCTCGCGAAGCTCGCGCCGGTGACGCCGATCATCGGCAGCGGTCGCCAGCGGATCCAGCCGATCTGGGCCGACGACCTGGCCAGGATCTTCACGGAGGCCACGCAGAAAGAAGACGTCACGGGAAGGCTGTTCGAGCTCGGCGGCCCCGACGCCGTCACCTGGAACGAGTTCTGGGAGCGGTTGAAGCGCGTGCTCGGCCTGAGGCGCCCGAGCTTCCACGTCCCCGTCGGGCTGATGAGGATCAACGCGCTCCTGACCGAGCGGCTACCTGGAGACATCCCGCTCACACGCGACCTCCTCAAGATGCTCGAGCTCGGAGACAACGTGGTCTCGGGCGACGAGGCGGTGCGGGCCTTCGCCCTACCGCTCCTCCCACTCGACGATCAGCTCCGCAGCGCCGCATGACCAAGCAGTAAGACGGAGCGACGAAAACCGGAAAAGAAAGGGGGCCGCATAAGCGGCCCCCGATCCGGTTACCAGCGGTGGATTAGTAGAGGCGCTTCCTGCCTCGGCCCGAGAGTTACATGGCCGGGCGGCGCGTAACGCGTCGTCCCCCACGCTGGCTAGGCGATTCCCCGTAGGTCCGGGGACACACCTCTACCCGCTGGTACCTCCACTGCCCGTACTGGAAATCTCCACTCTCGGACCACCTCCTTTCCGCGGTTAGCGGAAATGTATCAGGCGGCGCGGAGGATCACGGAGAGCTCCAGACCGCGGTCGAGCGCCACGGTCACCGACTCCAGGGAGGGATCGTTCTGTCGGGCCCGCGAGTACGGGCCGAGTGTCTCCTCGTGCGAGAGGACGTTGTCGGCGACGACCAGGGCGCCCGGCTCGAGCTTCTCGCGGGCCGCCTGGAAGAGCTGCTCGTAGGCCTCCTTTTCGGCGTCGAGGAAGACGATGTCGAACACGTCGTCGATCCTGGGAATCGTCTCGGCAGCGTCGCCCTCGACCAGCTCCGCCCACTCCTCGAGCCCCGCCTCCGCGATGTTCGCGCGCCAGGCTTTGACCTTGGCCGGGTCGTGCTCGAGCGAGAGCACGCGTCCGCCGAGGGACCGCACGCCTGCGGCGAGCCAGATCGTCGAGTAGCCGCGCGAGCCGCCGACCTCCAGCACCTCGCAGTCCAACTGCGGCGCGACGAGTGCGAAGAGGAACTGCCCGGTCGTCCGTGCGACGGCTCGTGAGCGTTCGGCCGCCGGCAGGCCGCGCTCGCGTTCAGCCGCGTCCTCGGCCTCCAGCCGCTGCAGGACACTCCGCACGCGGTCGTCGAGCATCAGCCGACCCTAGCGTCGATGTCCCGCTGGACCGCAGCGCGCACGTGGCAGGCGGCGATGTGGTCGTTGACGACGCCGCAGGCCTGCATCGCCGCGTACACGGTCGTCGGGCCGACGAAGCGGAATCCGTTTCGCTTCAGCTCCTTGGAGAGCGCGACCGACTCCGGGGTCGTCGCCGGAAGGTCCCGCAGGGTCTTGGGCGGACGCTTCGCTTTCGCGCGGTGAGCCCAGACGACTTCTTCGAGTGAAGTCCCCGCTTCACGGAGGGCGAGTGTTCCGCGGGCGTTGGCGATCGCCGCCTCGATCTTGCCGCGGTGGCGCACGATGCCTGCATCCTTCAGCAGCCGTTCGACGTCGCGCTTGCCGAACCGCGCGACCCGCTCGGCCTCGAAGTCGGCGAAGGCCGCGCGAAAGTTCTCCCGCTTCCGGAGGATCGTCAGCCAGGACAGCCCGGACTGAAAGCCTTCGAGGCAGAACCGTTCGAGCAGTCCCCGCTCGTCGGTGACGGGCCGGCCCCATTCCTCATCGTGGTACGCGTTGTACAGCGGGTCGCTCGAAGTCCAGCAACGCGTCGGTTCAGACAAGCTTGACCTTGATGATCCCGTTGTCGACCCGGACCGGGAACGTCGCGACCGGCTCCACCGCCGGGAGGGTCAGGGCGCGCCCCGTGCGGATGTCGATGTTCGCTCCGTGTCGAGGGCAGATCGCGACGCCGTCGTCGCAGTCGAAGTCGCCCTCGCACAGGGGACCGTCGTCGTGTGAGCAGCGGTCCTCGAGTGCGTAGTACTCGCCGTTCAGGTTGTAGACGCCGACGGCGATCGCGCCGGTGTAGACGATCTTGACCGAGCAGGTTGGCAGCTCCTCGACCGGGCAGACGTCGAGCTCGGCCACCCGCTACTTGAGGTCGAGGTCGCTGGAGGCCCCGGCCCACTCCTCCGGGAGCGGTGTGCCTTTGGCCTTGTGCAGAGCAAGCTTCAGCGTCGACAGCCCGAGCAGCGCGCACTTGAGCCTGACGGGCGTCAGGGGGATTCCGATCTCGTCGAGCAGCTCCTCGCGCGGAAGCGTCGCCACCGCCGTCGCGCTCCGGCCCTGGACCATCTCCATCAGCATCGACGTCGCAGCCTGCGAGATCGCGCAGCCCCGGCCCGAGAACTTCACCTCGTCGATCGTGTCGCCGTCCTCGCCGAAGACGACGAAGATCGAGACCTCGTCGCCACAGAGCGGGTTCTGACCCTCGGCGTGCGCGTCGGCTCCCTCGAGCTCCCCGTGCCCGCGTGGGTTCTTGTAGTGATCGAGGATCACTTCCCTGTACATCTGGTCGAATTCGCTCATTGACCTAGAAGCTTATGGGTCTTGTGGAGTCCTTCGACGAGACGGTCGATCTCGTCGGGGATCGTGTAGAGGTAGAAGCTCGCGCGGTTCGTCGCCGCAACGCCCAGCTTCGACATCAACGGCTGGCAGCAGTGATGGCCGGCGCGGATCGCGACGCCTTCCATGTCGAGGACCTGCGCGACGTCGTGTGGGTGGATGCCTTCGATGTTGAACGAGATGATCCCGGCGCGGCGCTCCGGCGGGGGACCGTAACCGATGAAGCCGGGCACGTCCGCGAGGCGTTCGAGCGCATAGACGAGCAGCTCACGCTCGTGCTCCTCGATCGAGGCAATGCCGACGTCGGTGACGTAGTCCACCGCTGCGCCGAAGCCGACTGCTTCCGCGATCGGCTGTGTGCCGGCCTCGAACTTGTACGGCAGCTGGCCCCAGGTCGTCTCCTCGAGCTTCACCGACCGGATCATGTGGCCGCCGAGGTTGAACGGTGCCATCGACTCGAGGAGCTCGGCGCGTCCCCAGAGAGCGCCGACGCTCGTCGGGCCGCACATCTTGTGCGACGAGAAGGCGAGGAAGTCACAGTCGAGCTGCTGGACGTCGATCTCGTGGTGCGGCGCGGCCTGCGCGGCGTCGACGACCATGATCGCGCCCTGCTCGTGGGCCCACGCGGTGAGTCGTTCCACCGGATTGATCGTTCCCAGTGCGTTCGACACGAGATTGTTGGCGACCACCTTGATGTTCCCCGCGTGCGCGAGCTCCTCGAGCGAGTCGAGCTTGAGCTCCCCGTGCTCGTCGAGTGGGATCGCCTTGAAGGTTGCTCCGGTCCGCTTGGCGATGTACTGCCAGGGCACGAAGTTCGAGTGGTGCTCGAGCTCCGTGACGAGGACGACATCGCCGGGCCCGAGGTTGTCGAGGCCCCAGGCGTAGGCGACGAGGTTGATGCTCTCGGTTGCGCCGTGGGTGAAGATCAGCTCGCGTGGCTCCGGTGCGTTCACGAGGCGCGCGACCTTCTCGCGCGCGCCTTCGTATTCGGCGGTTGCCACCTCCGAGAGCGTGTAGACGCCGCGATGGACGTTCGCGTACTGGGTCTCGTAGAACGTGCGCAGCTTGTCGAGCACTTGTCGCGGCTTGTGTGAGCTCACCGCAGAGTCGAGGTAGGCGAGCCGCTTTCCCCGGATCTCCTGGTCGAAGATCGGGAAGTCCGCGCGGAGCTTCTCCGCGTTCAACTTCGTCTGCGCCGTAACGGCCACCCGGTCATCGTACCCGGGGGTTCCTAGCGGAAGCGGACCTCGGCGCGGCCTGCCGCTGCCTTCATGAGGGTCACCCGGAACGAGCCCGGAATTCTGTACGACTCGCCCTTTGCGAGCCAGGGTCGCTTGGCCTTCGTCAGCTTGCGCATCAGAACCGACGATTCCGCGAACGGCGACGGGACGACGCGATTGTCGATGAAACGGAAGAGCAGCCCCCGGAACGGCTGGGACCGGTACTCGATCCACCACGAGCCCTGCTCCGTGTCGACGATCAGGCTCTGGGCGAGCGTCGATTCCGTCGTCGGCGGCGCCAGGACGTAGCGCTTCGCAGCCGTCACGTGCGGCTGGTCGCGGATCCACCCGAGGGTCACCTTCTCGTAGGCGCTGAAGTCGAGGTCGCCGCTGCCCATCGGGTCGAACGGGTCTCCCGTCTCGTCGATGCCGCACACGCCTGCGACGGTGATGCAGTCCGACGCTTGCGCATGGCCCAGCCCGAAGGCGTGGCCGAGCTCGTGGACGACGAGCTGGAGGTTCGGCTGCCGCGTCAGCATCACTTCGTGACCCCACGTCGCTCCGTGGAAGCCGCAATGGCTGTCGGCGATCGCGTAGACCACGTCGTCGTAGCGAGCGGGGTCGAAGCCTGCGCGCCCGGCGGCGACCTTCGCGGGGGCGACGACGCCTTCGAGGCTGCGGTTCGTGGTGCCGCCGCAACCGGGATTGGCGGTGAACGCCGCGAGCCACGGCGTCACGTCGATCTGCAGCTTCACCTTCCCGAAGGACGCATTGTCGAAGTAGTTGGCCGCTTGCCCGACCGTGCGCTCGACGTCCGCAACGGTGTAGGGCCTCGACCCGGAGGTTGCCAGCACCACGAGCACGCGTTCGTCGCCCTTGACGACGGCGCCGGCCGACTGGACGACGAGCGTCGCGAGCAGGAGTGCCGCCGCGTAGAGCGGGGCGCGAGCCACGCCCGGAGTATGCGCCTCTCGGCGGCGGGAAGCTAGCCCTGAGGGATGCGGGCTTCGAGGGCCGCCGCGAGCGACTCCCGAACGGCTTCGAACTCGATGCGGTCCAGGATGTCCTGGAAGAAGCCGCGCACGATCAGCCGCTCCGCGTCCCCGCGCGAGAGGCCGCGGGCCATCGCGTAGAAGAGCTCTTCACGGTCGACGCGGCTGACCGTCGCGCCGTGTGTGCAGCGGACGTCGTTCGCGAGGATCTCGAGCCCGGGGATCGGAACGGCGTGTGTCGTCGGCGACAGCATGAGGTTGCGGTTCTCCTGGTACGCGTTCGTCTTCTGGGCGCCCTTTTCCACGCGGATCATTCCGCGCCACACCGCGGTGGATGTGTCGCGGAGCGCGCCCTTGAAGGCAAAGTCGGACGTCGTATTCGGCGCGATGTGCTCCTGGAACGTGTCGTAGTCGAGATGCTGGTCACCGTCGGTGAAGTAGGCACCGGTGACACGTGAGGTAGCGCCTTCGCCGGCGAGGTCGTTCTGGATGCGAACCTTGCCCTTCTTCGAGCCGAAGCCGCCGGCCACCCAGTCGAGCTCGGCGTCGCGGCCGACCTGCGCGTGATGCGTGGCGAAGTGCCAGGTCTCCTGTGACAGGTTCTGGATCGAGACGTATTCGAATTTCGAGCCCTGCTCGAGGAAGAACTCCTGCGCCGTGTTCGTGTAGGAGTGGAGGTCCGGACGGGTGGAGGAGACCTCCTCGACGAGCGTGAAGCGGGCTCCCTCTTCCGCAACGACGAGCAGGCGCCAGAAGAGCGAGCCGGCCTCGGTCGAGTTCGTCACGCGCACGTAGAGCGGCTTCTCGAGCTCGACGCCCTTCGGGACGACGACGAGCAAGCCGTGCTTCCAGACCGCCGCGTTGTGCGCGGCGAACTTCTCGTCCCAGCCGACAAGCGAGTAGAGGCGCTCGTGCTCCTCGGTCAGCGGCGCAAAGGTGATTCCCTCGGGCGCCCGCTCGATCTCGATGCCGGCCTCGGTGATCGTGGCGAGACCCGCCACGTCGAGCTCGAGCATCGTCCCGGCGGGACCCGTGCCAGGGACTGTCCCTGGAACGTGTCCGAAGGAGTCGGGGTCGAAGTCCTTGAGGTCCGTGAAGCGCCAGTGCTCCTGCGTGGTGTCCGGAAGCGGCAACTCCCGGTACCGCTCGAGTGCTTCGGTGCGGGCCATGACGCCTAGGGTAGTGAGCCGTCGGAGTACGGCGCGTAGCGACGGTGGAGCATCAGCCCGTTGCCGTCAGGGTCCTTGAAGAACGCCATGTGGCAGACGCCGGAGTCGTACACCTCCGGGAACTCGAACTCGACGCCGGCGCTTTGCAGCCTGTCCATCGCCTCCTGGACATCTGCGACTCGGAGTGCGATCCCGTACTCGGGCCGGTACTCGCTCCCGCCTTTCTGCTCTGGCGTGCTCAGCACGAGGCCGACGTTCCTTGCCTCGAACTCCGGCCACTCGTCGCTCGAGAGCGGGTTCCGCTTCAGCCCGAGCGTGCCGCCGTAGAACTCGGACGCCTGTGCCCGATTTTTGACGTTCACTCCGATGAAGTCGGTGCGCTGCACCTCCTGCTCGGGCACGTTGAACCGTTCGAGCGGCGCATAGCGATGGTGGAGCTGGATTCGATTGCCGTCGGGGTCGGAAAACGGTGCACCGTTGCAGACGCCCGAATCGAACGTCTCCATCGCGAACTGCACGTCGCCCTGCTCGAGCTCGCTCCGCGCACCGTCGAGATCCCGGACGCCGAGAGCGAGCGAGCCGCCGAACGTCGACAGCGCGAGCGTGAGATTGCCCGTCTCGTACTCGACCCAGCGGTCGCCCGAGGTGTTCGGGTTGCGCGCGAGTCCAAGCTTCTCGCTGTAGAACTCGTCGGCGCGCGCCAGGTTGTCCACCGGCAGCGCGATGAAGTCGATCCGCTCGATCTGCATTACGGCGTCGTTCCGTCCGGGTACGGCGCGTAACGGTGGTGCAGGAGGATCGGATTGCCCGATGGGTCGCGGACGCCGGCGCCGTGACACTTCCCCGAGTCCCACATCTCGTTGACCTGGACGCCGGCCGCCTCGAGCTTCGCTTTCGCTTCCGCGACGTCGGGCACGCGAAGCGCGAGCAGCCCGGGAGGCAGCGGCGTGAACTCGTAGTTGTGGGTGTGCGGCGTCATGACGGCGAGCGTGACGTTGCCGACCTCGTACTCGATCCAGTCGTCAGCAGGCGAGTTGGGGTTCTGCTCGAGACCGAGGACGTCTTCGTAGAAGCCCTTCGCTTCGTCGATGTCCTTGACCGGCACGCGAATGTAGTCCACCCGCTGAACGTCGATCAACCGACGGATCCCTCCATTTGCAGCTGGATGAGCCGGTTCATCTCGACGGCGTACTCGAGCGGCAGTTCCTTCGTGATCGGCTCGACGAAGCCGGAGACGATCAGCGCAGACGCTTCGGACTCGGAGAGGCCGCGCGACATCAAGTAGAAGAGCTGCTCTTCGCCGATCTTCGAAACCGTCGCCTCGTGTCCGATGTCGACCTCGTTCTCGTCGATCCTCATGTACGGGTACGTGTCGGAGCGTGACTCCTCGTCGAGGATGAGCGCGTCGCAGACCACCTTGGACTTCGAGCCCTTGGCGCCCTTCGCCACCTCGAGTAGGCCGCGGTAGCCGGCGCGCCCGCCGTTCTTCGAGATCGACTTCGACGTGATCACGGACGTCGTGTTCGGTGCGACGTGGACGGCCTTCCCGCCCGCGTCCTGGTGCTGGCCCTTGCCGGCGAATGCGATCGACAGCACCTCGCCGTGCGCGCGCTCACCGAGCAGCCAGATCGCCGGGTACTTCATGGTCAGCTTGGATCCGAGGTTGCCGTCGACCCACTCCATGGTGGCGCCCTCGTAGGCGACGGCACGCTTCGTGACGAGGTTGTAGACGTTGTTCGACCAGTTCTGGATCGTCGTGTAGCGGCAACGCGCGTCCTTCTTGACGATGATCTCCACGACCGCGCTGTGCAGCGAGTCGGTGGAGTAGATCGGCGCGGTGCAGCCTTCGACGTAGTGCACGTACGCGCCCTCGTCGACGATGATCAGCGTGCGCTCGAACTGGCCCATGTTCTCCGCGTTGATCCGGAAGTAGGCCTGGAGCGGCATCTCGATCTCGACGCCGGGCGGAACGTAGATGAACGAGCCCCCCGACCACACGGCCGAGTTCAGCGCGGCGAACTTGTTGTCGTTCTGCGGGATGATCGTGCCGAAGTACTGCTTGACGAGCTCCTCGTGCTCACGCAGACCGGAGTCCATGTCGAGGAAGAGCACGCCCTGCTTCTCGAGGTTCTCCTGGAGCTTGTGGTAGACGACCTCGGACTCGTACTGCGCGCCGACTCCTGCGAGGTACTTCTTCTCCGCCTCCGGGATCCCGAGCTTGTCCCAGGTGTCGAGGATCTCCGCCGGCAGGTCCTCCCAGCGCTCCGCCTGCTTCTCGGTCGGGCGGATGTAGTAGTAGATGTTCTCGAAGTCGATGTCGTTCAGGTTGCCGCCCCACTGCGGCAGGTCCCGCGCGAGGAAGTAGTCGAGCGACTTGTGGCGGAACTTGCGCATCCAGTCGGGCTCGTTCTTGTGCTCCGCGATCGCCTCGACGACCTCGTGGGAGATGCCGCGGCCGGACTTGAAGAAGTAGTCCTTGGCCTCGTCTGGGTTCGAGAAGCCGTACTTGTACTCCTCGCGAATTCCTTGAACTGTCTCGGTCTCGGTCGCCATCAGACTGCTGCCACCTCGTAGCGTTCGTAGCCTCCGGCCTCGAGCTTGTGTGCGAGCTCAGGCCCTCCTTCTTCCACGATACGCCCGTCGATGAACACATGGACGAAATCGGGGGTGATGTAGTCGAGGATCCGCTGGTAGTGGGTGATCACCAGGGCGCCCATCTCCGGCCCGACGAGCTCCTTCACGCCCCCGGCGACGACCCGGAGCGCGTCGATGTCGAGCCCCGAGTCAGTTTCGTCGAGCACCGCGATCCGCGGCCTCAGCATCGCCATCTGCAGGATCTCGACACGCTTCTTCTCGCCGCCCGAGAAGCCGTCGTTGAGATAGCGAGACGCGAGCTCGCGCGAGACCTTGAGGCGGTCCATCTGCGCGAAGATCTCCTTGCGGAACTCGGGAATCGGGATCGGATCGTCTTGGCCGCCGTTCTTCGCCTTGCGGATCGAGTTGATCGCGCTGCGCAGGAAGCTCGTGACGGTGACGCCGGGGACGGCGTGCGGATACTGGAACGCGAGGAAGAGGCCGCGCTGGGCGCGCTCGTCTGCCTCGAGCTCGAGGATGCTCTCGCCGTCGAGCAGAACGTCGCCGTCGGTGATCCGGTAGGCGGGGTGGCCCATGAGGGCATACGCGAGGGTGGACTTCCCGGAGCCGTTCGGCCCCATCACGGCGTGCACCTCGTTCGGGTCCACTGCCAGGTCGACGCCCTTGACGATCTCGGTGCCGTCCTCGAGGGCGACGTGCAGATTCTTCAGCTCTAGAAGCGCCAAGTTCGTGACATCCAGTCCCTAGGTAGAAAGCGGCCTCGGCGGCCAGCTAGTAGCTCCTATCGTACCCAATGTCGGTTCCGCTTCGACCAGGCCGGTGTGAATCCCCTGACTGAGGCGATCGGAGCCCACCCGGGCCTCGTAAACCGCTACCCTGAAGGCATGCCCAACGTCGGCCCTTGGGAGATCATTCTGCTTCTGTTGCTCGCGCTCCTACTCTTCGGCGCCAAGCGGCTGCCCGAGATCGGGCGTTCGATGGGTCGTGGTATGCGCGAGTTCAAGGACTCCGTCGCCGGCAAGGATGTCGACGATGAGCCTGCCGAGCTGCCGAGGCCGACGACGAGCGACACGACGGCCCCTGCGCGCGAGCGCGACCCCGTCTAGCCCGTGAAGCGCCTACCGCGGCGCCTCCGAAGCGGTGAGGAGGCGACGCTCGTCGAGCACCTCGACGAGTTGCGCGCGCGCATCTTCGTCTCACTCGGCGCGCTCGTGGTCGGCTTTGCGATCGCGTTCGTCTTCCATCGGCACCTCCTGCACTGGCTGAACGCTCCTCTGCCCGCCGACCGGGGCAAGCCTGTGACGCTCGGTGTCGCCGAGCCGTTCCTCACTGCGATGAAGGTCAGTCTCATGGCCGGCTTCGCGCTGGCGCTGCCGGTCGTGCTCTGGCAGCTCTGGAGCTTTCTCGCGCCTGCGGTGGAGCCCCACGCGGAGCGTCTCGTCTTGACCTTCGTCGCTCTCGCAACCGTTCTGCTCGTCGTCGGCGTGGCGTTCGGCTACTTCCTCGTGCTACCGCAGGCGATCCACTTTCTGACGAATTTCGACCAGAACCAGTTCCAGATCCTGATCAGGGCGAAGGATTACTACTCGTTCGTGCTCACCGTCTTGTTCGCGGTGGGGCTCGTCTTCGAGTTGCCGATCTTCCTCCTGGCAATGGTGCGTCTCGACGTCATCTCGACGCAGACGCTGCGCAGCAACCGCCGGATCGGCTACTTCATCGTGGCGGTGGTCGCCGTGCTGCTTCCCGGAATCGACCCGGTGACGACAACGATGGAAGCCATCCCGCTCGTCGCGCTGTACGAGGCCTCGATCTGGCTCGCCGTGCTGATGGAGCGACGGGCGCCGCAGCCTGAAGCGGCTAGCCTTACCGAACCGTGAACCGGGTCGTCTCCGCTGATTGGGTCCTGCCGATCGAGGGCCCGCCGATCGAGGACGGCGCGGTCGCGATCGCGGCTGGCCGAATCGCCGCGGTCGGCACCTCCGAAGAGCTCGGGGAGGGCACGCGCTACGACGACTCGGTGATCGTTCCCGGCTTCGTCAACGCGCACTCGCACCTCGAGTACGCCGTCTACGGCGGCTTCGGTGACGGGCTCGGCGACTTCTCGGAGTGGATCGCCTTACACATCCAGCGCAAGGCACGGATCGGCTGGGACGAATTCGTCGACATCGCGAAGCTCGGCGCGGCGGAATGTCTTGCGTCCGGTGTGACGACCGTCGGGGATTGCAGCTTCAGCGGCGCCACCGCGATTGCGTGCGCCGAGCTGGGCCTTCGGGCGACGGTCTACATAGAGGTCTTCGGTTCCGATCCCGACGCCGCGCTTGCACGCTTCGCCGAGATTCGCGACCGCGTGAGCGACGCGTTCTCCGAGCGCGTGCGCCCGGGCATCTCACCCCACGCTCCGTACACGGTGTCGCTGGACGTCTACGAGGCGTGTGCGGGGCTCGGCTTGCCGATCGCGACGCACATCTCCGAGAGCCGTTCCGAGGTCGCGTACCTCCTTACCGGCGAAGGCGCGTGGGGCGCTTACAAGGATCTGCTCGTCGACGCGCCGGGAGCGACGGGCACGCGACTGCTTGCCGAGCACGACCTACTCGGACCAAACCTCGTTGCGGCGCACGCCGTCGTCCTCGAGGATGACGAGATCGCCCTCCTGGCAGCGACCGGCACGGGCGTCGCTCACTGTCCAAGGTCGAACGCTGCCCTCGGCTGTGGCGTCGCGCCGCTGGCCGAGCTCCGCGCGGCCGGTGCGAACGTCGGCGTGGGTACCGACAGCCCGGCTTCGGCGCCCTCGTTCGATTTCTTCGAGGAGCTCAGATCCGTCGTTCTCTCGGCGAGGGCGCGGGCGGCCAGGCCTGACGTCCTCACGCCGGCCGAGGCGCTCGAGCTCGGGACGCTCGGCTCTGCGCGGGCCCTGGGGCTCGATTCGGAGACCGGTTCGCTCGTCCCGGGGAAGCGGGCCGACCTCGCTGTGGTTTCCCTCGAGGACTCTTCGTATCTACCCTGGGAGGACCCCGCCGGGGCAGTTGTGTTCGGCGGGTCGCCCGATCGCGTGCTTGCGACGTACGTCGACGGGGAAGTCCGCTACGAGAAGGGAGGGATGAATTGGCACGAGCTGACCGCCGCCGCGCGCAGCGCGAGGCGCGCAATGCTCGCCCAGCCGGCCGCAAGCCCGCTAGCGGCACCGCACGCATAGCCGAGAACACGATGTTCTTCCCTCGCCTGCGCAATCAGGCGAAGTGGGCGTTCGTCTTTCTCATCTTCGTCTTCGGCGGCGGCTTCATCTTCCTGGGCGTCGGGTCCGGTGGGCTCGACATCGGGCAGCTCGTGCGCGATGCGTTCGGCAACCAGGGTGGATCCGGCACCTCGGTTTCCGCCGCCCAGAAAGAGGTTCAGCAGCGCCCATTCAGCCCGGTCGCACGGCGCCAGCTAGCGGACGCCCTCGAGAAGCACGGCCAGATCGACGAGGCGATCACCTCCTGGACCGAGTACGTGCGCCTGCGGCCGCAAGACGTCGCAGCCCTCCGGCATCTCGGCCAGCTCGAGCTCGGGCAGGCAGACCGCTTCTTCCGCGAAGCGCAGCTCGCCTCGCTCGCCCAGTCGGACGCCGGCATCGGTTCGGCGTTCGTGCCATCTCAGTCGGGGAAGCTCGGGCAGGCGATCGGGCAGGATCCGATCGCCCAGGCGCTTTCGACGAAGGCCGGCGGGCAGCTGCAGCAGGCCTCGATCAAGTACCAGACGGCGGCGACGAGGGCGGTCGGGACCTACAAGGCGCTCGTCAGGCTGCAGCCGACCGACCAGCAGGCTCTCTTCTCACTCGCCCAGGCCGCGGACACCCTCCGCCAGACGACTGTGGCGATCGACGCTTACAAGCGACTGCTCAAGTTCAAGCTGGATCCTTCGACCGCCGCGCAGATTCGCGAACGGATCAAGACCCTCCAGCAGACGGCTCAGGCTGCGGGCGGCTGAGGTTAGACTCCGCGCGGACGGGAAGACGTCCGCCGAGACAAGCCATGGGGGTCCGATGAACTTCGACATCAAGACCGAGCAGCTGGGAAACGACGCCTACGTGATCTCGCTCGCCGGCGAGGTCGATCTCTACACGGCACCGGAGTTCAAGCAGCAGCTGCTCGAGGTGATCGGCCAGGGCGGCAAGCAGGTCGTCGTCGACTTCAGCAACACGACGTTCATCGACTCTACGACGCTCGGCGTCCTAGTGGGCGGCGTGAAGCGGCTCCGCACGAACGACGGCCAGCTCTCGCTTGTCTGCAGCGACCGGAACATCACGAAGATCTTCGAGATCACCGGTCTCGACCGTGTCTTCACGATCTACCCGACCCGCGACGAGGCCGTGTCCAACGTGAAGTCGGCCGAAGCTCCTACCGCGTAGGCCTTGCTGCGCAGACTCTCAGCCGCCGCCGGGGGGGTGGCTGTCGTCCTTCTGCTGTCGGCATGCGGGACGGGGGGTTCGGTGAGCTCCGCCTCGGCCGACCTGCAGAACGGGCGTCAAGTCTTCAAGGACACGTGTGCCGGCTGTCACACGATGGCGGCCGCCGGCTCGACGGCCACGATCGGCCCGAACCTCGACGCCTCGTTTGCCGAGGCACGTTCCGAGGGATTCAAGGAGTCGACGATCCTCGACATCGTCCATGACCAGATCAAGTTCCCGGGGCAGTATCCGCTCGCTCAGAACAACCCGAACTTCCTCAAGGCGAACATGCCGGCCAACCTGGTCACGGGACAGGACGCGATCGACGTCTCCGCGTACGTCGCGGCCAACGTCGGGAAACAGGGCTTTGAGGCTCAGGCCATCACCGGGACGAACGGGAAGCAGATCTTCATCACCAAATGCGGCGGCTGCCACACGCTGAAGGACGCTGGGACGACAGGAACGCAGGGGCCGAACCTCGACCAGCTGAAACCGCCTTTCCCGATTGTCAAGAACCAGGTGATCAAAGGCGGCGGCATCATGCCGGCGTTCAAGGGCGTTCTCACCGATGCCCAGATCAACGCCGTCGCGAGGTACGTCGCAACTCACGCCGGCAAGTGAACGGCTTGAAGTCCGGCTCGCGCTTCGCGCTCGCCATGATGACTTCAAGCCGGACCTCAGATGCCGTCGCGACCCAGCCGTGCCGGGCCAAGCCCGCCACGGCGCCGGCTGGCGTTGACTGATCTCGACGCATTCCGCCAGCTCGGAGAGGGGCGCCTTCCCGGACTGATCGGGATTGAGGTCGAGGAGATCGAGGCGGGACACGTTCGGATGCGGCTGCCGTTACGCGAGGAGCTACTCGCGCCAAACGGGTACCTCCATGCCGGTACCGTCGTCGCTCTCGCGGACTCCTCTTGCGGTTACGGATGCATCGCCTCGCTTCCTGAAGGCGCCACAGGCTTCACGACGGTTGAGCTGAAGACGAACTTCCTCGGGACGGCGCTCGAGGGCACGCTCTCGTGCGAGTCGACGCTCGTTCACAGTGGACGAACGACTCAGATTTGGGATGCGACCGTTGAGGACGACGCAGACAAGGTTCTCGCCCTCTTTCGTTGTACGCAGCTGATCTTGTATCCGAGGTAAGCGGTACACGCCGCCGCCGCGGTGGGCTTTGCCCGCCGCGGCCTCGAACGATCTAAGGCGAGGACCGCGCGAAAATCATCATGGCTCAGGCAAAGCCTGAGCCGGATTTTCGCGGTCGAGGTCCACGACCACGTGCGTGATCGGGACCGCGAAGCGCTCGCGTGCCTTGTCCACGACGCCGCGCTCGAACCAGGGCGAGCGGCCCTCGGGGTGCGTCGAGATGATGATCTCGTCGGCGCCGAAGGTCCTCAAGGCGTCCTCGATCGCCTGCAGAGGATCGCCGTCGCCGATCTCGCCGCGTGCCTGGACGCCCGCGTCGGCGAGTTGCTCGAGGCTTCGGTCGAGCCGCTCCTGCGCCTCGGCGCGCGCACCGTCCTCGTCCGAGACCCAGTGCTTCAGCGGAGAGTTCAGCGCAGGCGTGACGACCAGCACCTCTTCGCGGACGTCGAGGCTCTTCTCGAGGATCATCGAGCGCAGAGTGTGGCCGGCGACGGTTTCGTTCGCGATCACGAGGATGCGCCGCTCGCCGGGTGCATGCGGGCGAGCGACCGTCTTCATGACGCGTTCGTCCCGCCGTGCGTGCAGCCACCAGCCGACGGCCACGGCGCTCACCACCACGAACACACCGAGCCCGACCCACTTCCCACCCGTCACCGAGGCGACGACGATCACTCCGAAGTAGACGATCGAAGCGATCAGGAACCTGAACGCCTCAGCTTCACTTCGGAGCGGATTGATCACAGATGGGCTGCCCGGTTCCGTTGGTGGATGCTCGGGCCGTCAGCACCAAGCCAGGGGCCGCACTCGTTCGCAGCCAAGGCTGAATGCCTTGGTAAGGGCGAGGGTGGACTCTGGCGCCGCGTGATGGCGGGCCGAGCGCCGCCGGACGGGGCCGGGCAGGCCATCTAGAGGAGGTACACCGTCGAGTACACGACAATCCACATTACGTCCACGAAGTGCCAGTAGATCCCTCCGATCTCCACGCCGTGATGGTGCTCCGGGGAGAAATGGCCCCGGAACGCCCGGATCGTCATGAACAGGAGGATCGAGAGCCCGACGAAGACGTGCGCTCCATGCAGGCCGGTGAGGCAGTAGAAGATCGTCCCGAATGCGCCGTTGTGGGGAGCGAAGCCGACGCGCGAGTACTCCCGCGCCTGGGTCACGAGGAAGACGAGGCCCATCAGGAAGGTGAGCAGAAGCCCCGCCTGCAGTCCCGCCCGATTGCCGCGTTTGATCGACTGGAGTGCCCAGTGCATTGTGAAGCTCGAGGTGACGAGGATCGCGGTGTTGACTCCGGCGACGAACACCGGCAGCTCGAACGGGGGCTGTGGCCACGCGATGCCGTTGACGACGCGGACGAAGAAGTACGCCGTGAAGAACGCACCGAAGAGCATGATCTCCGACGCGATGAAGAGCAGCATCCCGAGAATCGATGCATTCACGCGCGAGCTCTGGTTCGCGATGGGCGGCCCGTGATGGGCTTCGGCGTGCGCTGACACTAGGCGCGAGCTCCTTCCTCGACTTGATCGGGCTGAAAGACGATGTGCTCGACGGGGAGCTTCGTCTCGTTGTGCAAGCGCTGCACGAGGTTCTTCCTGAGCCACGGAGATCGCGAGGGAGCGAACGTCGAGACGATGATCTCGTCGACACGCTCCTCCTGAACCGCATCGAGCGCAGCCGAAAACGGGTCGGGCTGTGCGATCTGGCCGTGCGCGTCGATCCCCTCGCTCCGCAACTCGGCCAGGGCTCGCTTGAGTCGCCGTTCCGCCTCCGGGTGCTCGGCCTGAGTCGGGTCGCTCTGCGGAGAGATGATCAGGAAGCTCGCATCGCCACGCGCATTGCGCTCCCGGATTCGGTCCAGCAACGCCCTCCCGACCACGGTCTCGTTCGCCAGCACCAGGACGTTCTTGGCACCCGTCTCCGCGGTCAAGTCCACGACCACGTGCTCGACCGGAACAGAGCCGGCAGTTTCGCGAATCCGGTCCACGACGTTCTTGCGGAGCCAGCCTGATTTTTGGTGCGGGTGCGTCGCGAGGATGATCTCGTCCACCGGAGGTTCGAGCTGCGCGAGCGCATCGCGAACCGCCGTCACGGGATCGCTCTCCACGACGAAGCCGTGCGCGGGGATCCCCGCGTCTCGAAGGAGCGTGAGGGTTCGGTCGAGCCGTCTTCCGGCCGCCGCCCGCCGCGTGTCCTCGTAGACGACGTAGCCCCGGGTTGGCTGGCTGACCGGAGCCAGCACAGTCACCTGGAGGTCTCCCGCCTCCTTCCGGCGCTCGACCGCTTCGATGAGCTTGCGCCCCGTGACGGTCTCGTTCGCGACGACGAGCAGGTGCATCAGTGGCTCCTCACTTCGGTGTCGGTGGCCGCTCGATCACCGTTCAGGACGGCGTGGCGCGCGCCCGGCACGCCGTACTCGTACGGGTTGCCGACCACCTGCGGGATCTCGTCGAAGTTGAAGATCGGCGGGGGCGAGGAGACCTGCCATTCGAGCGTCAGTGCGCGCCACGGGTTGCTCTCGGCCGGCGCGCCACGGCGCATGCTCGTGACCATGTTGTAGAGAAAGACGATCGTCGACGCCCCGAGCGCAAACGACGCGATCGAGATGAAGAGGTTCCAGGTTCCGAACTGCGGCGCGTAGTCGGAGACGCGACGGGGCATGCCCTGCGTGCCGATCAGGTGCATCGGGAAGAACGTCAGGTTGAACCCGACGAACGTCAGCCAGAAGTGCAGCTTCCCGAGCTTCTCGTTGTACTGGCGGCCGGTCATCTTCGGGAACCAGTAGTAGATCCCGGCGAAGATCGTGAAGAGCGATCCGCCGAACAACACGTAGTGGATGTGCGCGACGACGAAGTACGTGTCGCTCGTGTGGATGTCGATGGGTACCGCCCCGAGATAGATCCCGGAGAGTCCGCCGATCACGAACATCGACACGAAACCGACCGCCCACAGCATCGGCGTGGCGAAATTGAGCTTGCCCTCCCAGATCGTGGCGAGCCACGAGAACACCTTGATTCCCGTCGGAACGGCGATCATCAGTGTCGTGATCATCATGGGGACGCGCAGCCACGGCGCCATGCCCGACACGAACATGTGGTGCGCCCACACCGAGAAGCCGAGCACGAGGATCGCCATCAGTGACAACGCCATCAGCCGATAGCCGAAGATCGGCTTGCGGCTGAACACCGAGATGACCTCCGAGGCGATGCCGAAGCCGGGCAGCATCATGATGTAGACGGCCGGGTGCGAGTAGAACCAGAAGATGTGCTGGTACCCGAGCGGGTAACCACCCCCCGCAACATCGAAGAAGTGCGTGTGCATCACCTTGTCGAACATCACGAAGAACTGTGAGCCTGCGATGAACGGCGTCGCGATCACGACGAGCAGTGAGGTCGTGAAGTTCGCCCAGACGAGGAGCGGCATGCGCCAGAAGGTCATTCCCGGCGCGCGCATGGTGATGATCGTGACCAGGAAGTTGAGTGCGGTCATGATCGAGCTCGCGCCCGCCCACTGGACGCCCATGTTGAAGAAGATCGTCCCCATGGGCTGGTGGATCGAGAGGGGCGCGTAGCCCGTCCAGCCTGCTGCGAAAGCTCCGCCGGGCGCGGCGAAGCTCGACAGCATCATGATCCCCGCGATCGGCAGCAGCCAGTACGAGAGCGCGTTCAGCCGGGGGAACGCCATGTCGGGTGCGCCGAGCATCAGCGGAACGACGAAGTTCGCCAGCCCCGCGAACGCGGGGATGACGAAGAGGAAGATCATCAGCGAGGCGTGCACCGAGAAGAGGCCGTTGTACGTCTGGTTGTCGAAGAACTGCATCCCCGGCTTCGCGAGCTCCGCGCGCACGAGCATCGCGAGGAGGCCGCCGGCGAGGAAGAAGAAGATCGTCGTCGCCAGGTACTGCATCCCGATCACCTTGTGGTCGGTGTTCACGCGGAAGTAGTCCTTCCAGCTGTACGCGCCGTGTCCGGAGTGGTCCTCGGGCTCCGTCGGGGACCCGATCGCGTAACGCACCCAGTAGTCGAAGGCGCCGATTCCCGCGAGGAAGCCGACCGGGGCGGCGGTGAGCGCGCCGACGAGCACGATGATCTCGCCGAGCCAGATCGGGTGCCAGCCGCCCCACCAGCGGGCGAGCACGACGATGCCGCAACCGATCCCGAAGAAGAGCGGTGTCATCCACGCGGCGCGAAGGAAGCCCGGGTAGAGCAGGCGCCGCAATCCGCCCGGCGGACGCGGCGGCCCGTGCTGGACGGGGTCTCGCTCGTGCTCGGCGATGCTCGTCATGGCCCCTTCCTCGCTGCCCAGCGCTCGAATGCGTCCGGTTGCATCACGATCACGCGCGAGCGCATCAGAGCATGTCCGAGGCCGCAGAGCTCGGTGCAGATGAGCGGATAGGTCCCGACCCTGTCCGGCGTGATGTGGAGTGTCGGGGTGAGGCCGGGCACGAGGTCCTGCTTCTGACGGAACTCCGGCACCCAGAACGAATGGAGGACGTCCTTCGCGTGCATCGTCAGCACCACAGAGCGGTTGACGGGAAGACGCAGGATCACCGAGGGCTTGTTCCCGAAGCCGGGGTAGGTGTAGCTCCAGAAGAACTGCTGCGCGTAGACGTTCACCCTGAGTGGATTCGCGCCGGCGGCGTCGTCCTTCGCGAGGACGATCGCGCTGACGATCGCTATTGCCGTGACCAGCATGGTCGGGATCGCCGTCCAGACGATCTCGAGCCCGGTGTTTCCGTGGATCGGTGGCCCGTCGGAGTCGTCATCGGGCTTGGCTCTGAATTTCCAGACGGCATAGATGATCACGGCGGCGACGATCGAGAAGACGAAGATGCAGATCCCGGTCACGAACCAGAAGACGAAATCGATGCGACCTGCCTCGCGCGACGCCGAAGTGGGTAGCCAGTTCGGTATGAGCGCGACGGCAGACGCGACGGCGCCGGCCAGGACGCCGATCACTATTAGCTGGACGATCGAGCCCCTACGCACTGACGCCCGCGAATCTACTTGACGGAACGGGGAGGTGCAGCGGTTTCCGACGCAGGCCGCGTGGGCACTTGGTGCGTGAAATCACCAAGGAGGCTAAATGGGACTCGGAGTAGGAATCTTCCTGATCGCGGTGGGCGCCATCCTGGCGTTCGCGGTCAACGCGACCTCGGGCGCTGTCGACGTTCACGCCGTCGGCTGGATCCTGATGGGTGTCGGACTCGTGAGCGTCTTGCTGGCCCTGATGTTCTGGCAGTCCTGGGCAGGTCCGGGTTACTGGACGACGCGCCGCCGGACTTACGTGGACGAAGGCCCCCCGGTCGGTCCGCCGGTCTAGGGAGACGAATCGTGACGAGGCGGCCGGCGGGCCGTCTCGTTGCGTTTGCCGCTAGAGGGTTGGTGTGAAATTGGGCTGCCGTCGGGGGCGCTCCAGACCAAGCCGGGCAGTGCGGTCGTTCGCGGTGCGTAGCGGCGCTACGTGCCGCGGGCGAACGTGCTGATCCGGCGCCGTGTCT
>Ga0207683_10000264_pt1 | contig 46774 bp, 36 predicted proteins | sample KBSM73metaG_FD_184333 | JGI IMG/M metagenome (GOLD analysis project Ga0207683, IMG submission 184333) | Miscanthus rhizosphere microbial communities from Kellogg Biological Station, Michigan, USA - KBS M7-3 metaG (SPAdes) (version 2) | ecosystem: Host-associated > Plants > Roots > Rhizosphere >...
GCAGGGACCGCTTCCAGGGCCTGGTCGTACACCCCCAGCGGTGGCCCGAGGACCTCGACCTAGCGGGCAAGCGCGTCGTCGTGATCGGCTCCGGCGCCACGGCCGCGACGCTGATCCCCGCGATTGCCGAGAAGGCTCAGCACGTGACGATGCTGCAGCGCTCCCCCACCTACTTCTTCGCCCCGCCCACGAAACACGAGCTCGCCGTGCAGCTGGAACCACTCGATCTCCCCGATGAGTGGATGCACGAGATCATGCGCCGACAGTACGTCTCGCAGCAGCAAACGCTGGCCCGGATGTCGTTCGAGGCGCCCGACGAGCTGCACGCGTTCCTCATCGAGTCCATGCGCCCGCTGCTGCCCGAGGGCTTCGACATCGATAGGCATTTCACCCCCCGCTACCGGCCGTGGCAGCAGCGCATCGCCGTCGTCCCGGACGGCGATCTGTTCGCGGCGCTGCGCGAGGGGAAAGCCTCGGTCGTCACCGACACCATCGACACGTTCACCGAGCACGGGATAAAGGTCAGCTCCGGTGAGGAGATCCCGGCCGACATCGTCGTCACCGCCACGGGTTTCAACCTGTCGGTCTTCGGCGACGTCGCGTTCACCGTCGACGGCGAACCGGTCGACTTCACGCAGCATCTCACCTGGCGCGGCGTCATGATCAGCGGCCTGCCGAACATGGCCTACACGTTCGGCTACTTCCGGCACAGCTGGACGCTGCGCGTGGACCTGGTCAGCGACCTGGTGGGCCGCCTGCTGACGAACATGCAGGACAAAGGCGCCACGATGGTGGTCCCCACGCTGCGACCCCAGGACAAGGACATGCAGCTGCGACCGTTCTCTGACCCGGAGAACTTCAACGCCGGCTACGTCATGCGCTCGCAGCACATCATGTTCAAGCAGGGCGACCGCGAGCCGTGGACGCACATGCTGGAGCACGACGAGGAGCGCGAGATCCTGCCCAAAGCGGACCTCGACGACGGAACGCTCGCCTACCGCTGAGTCCGGCCTGCGCGAGAAGCCGCCGTCAGCGCCCTCCGTTGAGCAATGCGACTCCCTCGGCGGCGATCCGGTCGACTTCTGCGCCGATATCGCCGAACTCCTGCCCGGCCATCGACCCGGCCTCTACCCGGGCCGCGATGCCCTGGGCGATAACCGCCGACTTGAAGTGAGCCAAAGCGACCCACCTCGACAGGCTGGACAAGTCGGCGCCGGTCCGCGTGGCGTAACGTTCGGCCAGGTAGGCGCGGGACGGGAAGCCGGGCTGCATGGTCGGCGCCGGGGTCAGCGCCGGTCGCGCGTCAGTTGGCTCGCGCCAGTAGAACAGGAACAGGCCGAGGTCGGCCAGCGGCTCCCCCAGGGTGGACAGCTCCCAGTCCAGGACGGCCTGCACCGTCGGCGGCATCTGCTTGCCCAGCAGGGTGTTGTCGATCCGGAAGTCCCCGTGCACGATCGCTCCCCCGGGCCCCCGGGGCGGTTCGGCGCGCAGCAGGCGGGCGAGTTCGTCGACCGCCGGCACCTCGCGGCTCTTGGACCGCTCCCACTGGTCACTCCACCGGCGCACCTGCCGCTCCCCCAGGCCCGAGGGCCGGCCGTAGCCGGACAGGCCGATCGCGTCGGGGTCGATGGCGTGCAGGTCGGCCAGCGTGTCGATCAGGACGTCGGCGACGGCGCATCGCTCCCCGGCTGACTCGGCCCAGCCGGCCGGCAGGGCGCCGCGGATGACGTACCCGTCGACCTTCTCCATCACGTAGAAGGGCACGCCGATCAGGTCGCCGCCGTCCTCGAACAGGATGGGCGCCACCGGCACGGGGCTGCCCGCCAGCGCCCGCTGCACCCGGGCCTCCCGGCCCATGTCGTGTGCCCGCGGCAGCAGCGGCCCGTCGGGCGGCCTGCGCAGCACGGCCTCGCCCGCGTCACTGCTCAGAACGAACGTCAGGTTCGACTTGCCGCCGGAGACAAGGGAAGCCTCCAGCCGTTCCCAGCCGGGGTCGCCCAGGGCCCGCGCGAGCGCGGGGCCAACCAGGTCGAGCCGGGTCAGGTTCTCGTACATCGCGCCCTTCCTGCAGGTGCCCTTGCCCAGACCTTAGCGGTATGAATGGGCCATGAACGACACCGACGCCCGGCGGCGGAACCACTGGGTCAGCCACATCGCGCGGCACGCGCACGAAAAGCCCGGCGGGGTCTACCTCCGCTTCGAGGGCGGCTCGGTCACCTGGGCGCAGATCCACGAGCGGATCAGCGGGCTGGCCGCGGCGCTGCGGGAGCGCGGGGTCAGGGCCGGCGACCGGGTGGCGATCATGATGACCAACCGCCCCGAGTTCCTCGAGACGATGTTCGCCGCCAACGCCATCGGCGCGATCGTCGTCCCGGTCAACTTCCGGCTCGCGCCGGACGAGATCGCCTACATCCTCACCGATTCCGGGGCGTCGCTGCTGGTTGTGGAGGAAGCCACGGCCGCCGCGGCGGCAAGCGCGCGGGCCGCGTGCGCGCACGAGATCGGGTTCGTGTCGACGGGCCAGGCCGAGGGCGCCGACCCGTACTTCCCGGCAGGTTCCGGCCCAGTGGGATCCGGTCCGGTGGGTTCCGGTCCGGCGGGTTCCGGTTCGGTGGAGCCGCCCGCGGTCGACGTGCCCGAGGACAGCCCCGCCCTGATCATGTACACCTCCGGCACCACCGGGCGCCCCAAGGGCGCGGTCCTGACTCACCAGAACCTCATGTGCCAGTCGCTCACGCTCATCCGGGTGTGGAGGCTGTTCGCCGACGAGGAGGTGAACCTGTGCGCGTCGCCGCTGTTCCACATCGCCTCCATCGGCGCGATCGCGCCGATGGTGCTGATCGGCGGGACCACGGTCCTGCTGCCCAGCGGCGGGTTCAGCAGCACAGCAACATTGGAATTGATGGAAGCCGAACGGGTGACCAGCGTGTTCCTCGTGCCGGCTCAATGGCAACTGCTGTGCGACGACGCCTCGCTGGCCAGCCGCGACCTTTCGGCGCTGAAGACGATGTCGTGGGGCGCCGCCCCGGCCACCACGACCCTGCTCACCCGGATGGCCGATGCCTTTCCCGGCGTCACCAACGTGGCCGTGTTCGGCCAGACCGAGATGTCACCGGTCACCTGCGCGCTGTCCGGCGAGGACGCGGTGCGGAAGATCGGTTCGGTGGGCAAGCCGGTGAGCATCGTGGCGGCGCGGATCGTGGACGACGACATGAAGGACGTGCCGCCCGGCGAGGTGGGTGAGATCGTCTACCGCGGCCCGTCGGTCATGGCCGGGTACTGGCAGAACCCCTCGGCCACGGCCGAAGCGTTCCGCGGCGGCTGGTTCCACTCCGGTGACCTGGTGCGGGCCGACGAGGAGGGCTTCCTGTTCGTCGTCGACCGGAAGAAGGACATGATCATCACCGGCGGCGAGAACGTGTACTGCGCCGAGGTGGAGAACACCCTGTCCGCGCACCCGGCCATAGCCGAGCTGGCGGTGATCGGCGCGCCGCACGAACGCTGGGGCGAGACCCCGGTGGCCGTCGCCGTGCTCGTCCCGGACGCGTCGCTGACGCTGGACGAACTGCGCGAGTGGGGCACCGCCCGGCTGGCCCGTTACAAGCTGCCGACCGTCCTGCACGTCGCGGACGCGCTGCCGCGCAACGCCAGCGGCAAGATCATGAAGACCACCCTGCGGCGCGAGTACCGCTGAGGGGGCTTCGGCTCGAGCCACTGTGACGGGAGTGGCTGCCGGGCTTGCCGGGGCGGCGGTGGAGCTTCGGCAGGAGCGGGCGTTCGGGGGTTGGGTGCCCCTGCCCCCGTCTATCGGGGGCCGGGGCACCCTCACCTCATCGGACGGCGGGCGCGGGCTGGCTCGGTCCGGCGCGGCGAGGGCCGGGACCTGCTTAGCTCGCCGTTATTGGTCGAGCGCGTAGGAACCGGTCCGCACCAGGCCGGCGGGCTGGTAGGTGGCGATGACGACGCCGGTGCTCGTTGTGCTCGCGCTGATCAGCCGCAGGGCGGCGGCCGTGGCGCCGTCGCGGAACAGCTTCTTGCCGGTGCCCAGGTGGACAGGGAAGTAGAGCAGTCGGTACTCGTCGACGAGGTCGTTGTCGATGAGGGTGTGGGCGAGCGCGCCGCTGCCGTGGACCTGCAGTTCGTCGCCCGGGAGTTCCTTGAGCTTGGCCACTTCGGCCACGACGTCGCCGCCGAGCAGCGAGGAGTTGTGCCAGTCCGCTGACGTCAGCGTGCTCGATGCGACGTACTTCGGCAGCGCGTTGAGCTTGCCGGCGATCGGGTCGGCGGGATCGGTGACGCGCGGCCAGTGACCAGCGAAGATCTGGTATGTCTTGCGGCCGAGCAGGAACGCGCTGGCGTGCTCGAACCAGCCGGTCATGGCCACGCCGAAGTCTTGGTCGCCGTACGGGAACGACCAGCCGCCGTACGGGAACTCGCCGTCGCGGTCCTCATCGGGACCGCCAGGCGCCTGCAGGACGCCGTCGAGGGTCAGGAAGGTGTGCAGGGTCAGCCGCATGCTGATTCTCCTTTGCTTAGTCACGGGTACCGTTACATGCTCAGACGACCAGGGCTGGCCGGAACCATCGGAATATGATTTCGTCGGCCGCGCAGCCCTGGCCTGCGCGCGGTTCCCAGTTCACTCCACCCCCAGCGGCCCCGCTTCGGCCAGCAGGCGGCTGAGAATGGCCGGGTCAGCGCCCGCGACCTCGAGGATCTTGGTGCGGCTCGAGGCCCCGGCGACCAGCGTGACGGCGCGGCGACGGAGGCCGAACGCGGCGGCGACCCCGGCCAGCGCCGCCTCGGTCGCCTGGCCGTCGACAGCGCGCGGGCTGACCCGGACGATCAGGGCACCGCCGCGTTCCCCGCCTACTCCGGGCCGCGCCGAGCCGGGCCGTACCCAGACGGTAATCCGCACGGCACCAGTCTGCCGCTCGTCCGCTTCCGCGACACGCTGATCACCGTGCTGCCGGACGGCCGCCGCTGAAGCGGCCGCTGCTGAGGCGGCCGCCGGGGGTCTCCGCCTTGCGGGCCACGCCGATGATCCGCGGGGCGACCGGTGAGAAGGCCGCGGACGGCGGGAAGCGGAACCCGCGGCACCGCTCGAGGGTGAACACGCGACCGATAGCCGACTGCGTTCGGCGCTCGACGTGGCAGCCGCCCATCAGACGCGGCCAGATGAGGTCGGCGGCCCGCTGGTAGCGGGCGAAGATAGCGTCACGGCTGCGCACGTGCTCATAGAAGCGCAACTGGCCGCCGGGCCGCAGGACGCGGCGGAATTCGGCCAGCGCCGCCGGGGCATCGGGTACCGAGCACAGCAGCCCGGAGACGACGACCGCGTCGAACTCCCCGTCGGCGGCGGGCAGGTCCCCGGCGGTGCCGTCGGTCACCCGGATCGGGACGGACGCGGCCGCGGCCGCCTCCGCCGCACGGTCACGCAGGTACGGCTCCGGCTCGACCGCCACGACCTCCCGCACGGCCCCGGGGTAGTGCGGGAAGTTCAGGCCGTTGCCCGCGCCGACCTCGATGACCCGGCCGGACAGCCCGCTGAGCAGTTCCTGCCTGAGCTCTCGGTTGCCCCGCTCCTCCCGGCGCGCCGCGAACCGGTTGAAGTATCGCGCGAACAGCGGGTTCTTCACGAGGGATTTCTTCATCGGAGCCACCCCGGCTGCATCCGTCATACCTAACCCCGTCATCTCGGCCACCGGTCCCTACCCGCATGGTAAGGCGGCTGGCCCGGGCTCGACGCAGAACTCGTTGCCCTCCGGATCCTGCATGACCGTGTGACGCTCGTGTCGCCGCACCACGGTGGCCCCGAGTTCTTCCAGCCTGACCACCTCGGCCGCGACCGGCCCCGGCGCGCGCAGGTCGAAGTGCATCCGGTTCTTGGCCGTCTTGCCCTCCGGGACCCGCAAGAACCAGATGTTCGGTCCGCCCCAGCCCGCCGCCTCCACGAACGCCTTGTCCGCGGTGGAATCCTCGTCCACGTCCGAGCCCAGCGCGGCGGCCCAGAACGTGGCCAGCGCGAGGGCGTCCGCCGCGTCGAACGAGACCGCCTTGATAACACTCGCCATGACCGGGACGATAGCTCGCACGATGGATGAGTATGTCGTGATCGTCGGCGCGGGCCCGGCAGGCCTGGCTGCGGCCTGGGCGATCCGCCGGGCCGGCCGTGATCCGCTCGTGGTCGAGCAGGCTGACGCGGTCGCCGCGTCCTGGCGCGGCCGCCACGACCATCTCCGGCTGAACACCCACCGGGCGTTCTCGCATCAGCCGGGTGCGCGTATCCCGCGCCGCTGCGGCCCGTACCCTGTCCGCGATGACTACGTGGCCTACCTGCGGGAATACTCCGCGGGAATGCGGCTGCGGCTGGGCACACGGGTGCACAGGATCGACCGAACGGACGGGGGCTGGGAGCTGGCGCTGGACGGCGGGAGCCTCACCGCCACGCACGTAGTGATCGCCACCGGGTCGGACGCCGAGCCGTTCCTGCCGGACTGGCCGGGCCTGGACTCGTTCGGCGGCACCGTGATCCACGCCGGGCAGTTCCGCAACGTCGCCGAGGCCGCGGGCCGGGACGTGCTCGTGGTGGGGCCGGGCAACTCGGGCGTCGACCTGCTCGGCTACCTGGCCGCCAGCGACGCGGGCCGGCTCTGGCTGTCGGCGCGTTCGGGCATGACCGTCACGCCGCGCCGGCTCGGCGGCGTGCCGTTGCACCCGGTCAGCATCACGCTGCGACGCCTGCCGGTGCGCTGGCAGGACGCCACGGCCCGCGCCGTGCAGCGGCTGGCGTTCGGCGACCTCGGCCGGTTCGGCTATCCGCGGCCCGCGCTCGGCCCGTTCACCCGGCAGCGCACCGACGGCGTCACGATCGCGGTGGACGACGGCTTCGCCCGCGCGCTGAAGGCCGGGCGGGTGGTCATGAAGCCGGGCATCGACCGGTTCGACGGGCCTGTCGTCCGCTTCACCGACGGCACCAGCTGCGCTCCCCACACGGTCATCTGCGCGACCGGCTACCGGCCCGGGATCGAGGCGCTGGCCGGGCACCTGGTCACGCTCGACCGGCGCGGGATGCCCGCGTTCACCGGCGCCGGGTCGTCCCCGGAGCACCCGGGCCTGTGGTTCTTCGGTCTGGACAGCAGCATCTACGGCAACATGCACGTCCGCCGGCGCCAGGCCCGCCAGCTGGCCCGGGCCGTGACCCGGTAACAGCCGGCCAGCGATGCTCAGTGCCCGGACATGCCGCCGTCGACGGCCAGCGTGACGCCGGCGATGTAAGACGAGGCGGGGCTGGCCAGGAACACCACCGCGGTATCGAGCTCGTGCTGCTCGCCCATGCGCCCGAGGGTTGACGTGCTCGCGATGAACGCGTCCAGCTTGGCCCGCGGGAGCGGCTCCGTCATCTCGCTGCGGAAGTACCCGGGCGCCACCGCGTTGACCCGGATCCCGCGGCGCCCGGACCACTGCTGGTTCAGGTCGCGGGTCAGCCCGATCAGGCCCGCCTTGCTGGCCGCGTAGGCCGCCTGCGGCAGGAAGGACTTCACCAGGCCGAGCAGGCTGGCGATGTTGACGATGCTCGAGCCGGGCGGCATGACCTGCGCCGCCGCCTGGGCCATCCAGTAGGCGCCCATCAGGTTGACGTCGATGACCTCGCGGAACTGCTCCGGGGTCTCGCGCAGCGCGGGGACGGCCGTGCCGAGGCCGGCGTTGTTGACGAGCACATCCAGGCGGCCGAAGCGCCCGACCGCCGCCTCCACCGCCGCCCGGCACTGCGCCGGGTCGGTGACGTCGGTCTGCACGGCGAGCGCGGCCCGGCCGAGCTGCTCGATCTCACGGCAGGTGGCCCCCAGCCTGTCCCGCCGCCGGGCCGCCAGCACCACGTCGGCCCCGGCCTCGGCCAGGGCCACCGCGAACCCCGCGCCGAGGCCGCTACTGGCCCCGGTGACCAGCGCGATCTTCCCCGACAGCGAGAACCGATCGAGAATGCTCATGCACTCTGCTATAGCTCATGAGCCCGGTCGCGCAGGACGTTCTTCTGGATTTTGCCGGTGGATGTCTTGGGCAGCTCACAGAACTCGAAGCGCTTGGGGACCTTGTACCGGGCCAGCCGATTCCGCGCGTACTCGGTCAGCGCGTCGGCGTCGACATCGTCCTTCCTGAGCGCGACAAAGGCGACCGGCACCTCACCCCAGCGCTCGTGCGGCATGCCGACGACGGCGCTCTCCACGACCGAGGGATGGCTGTCGAGGACCTGCTCGACCTCGACCGAGGCGATGTTCTCTCCCCCGGAGATGATGATGTCCTTGCTCCGGTCCCGGATCTCGACGTAGCCGTCGGGGTGCATCACGGCCAGGTCCCCGGTCAGGAAGCACCCGTCGCGGGTGACTTCGCGTGTCGCCTCGTCGTCACGGTAGTAGCCGAGCATGACGTCGTTACCGCTGACCGCGATCTCGCCGATCGTCTCGCCATCGGACGGCACGTCCCGGCCGTGGTCGTCGAGGACCCGCAGCGGGCGGGCGATGATGTTGGGTGCTCCTTGCCGGGCGCGCAGCATGGCCTGCCGGTCCGGCTCGAGGTCGTCCCACTCCGGCTGCCATTCGTTGATGGCCAGCGGGCCGTAGGTCTCGGTAAGTCCGTACAGGTGGGTGACTGCGAGGCGCAGCTTGTCCAGGCGCGCCAGCAGGGTGGCCGATGGCGGCGCGCCACCGGTGTCCACGTGCACCTCGTGATCCAGCGGTCCGGCGGCGTCGTCCTCGGCGATCATGGTGAGCACCGTGGGCGCGGCGCTGAAGTGGGTGATTCCCTCGGTCCGCAGCAGCCGCCAGATCTCGGCCGGGTCGACGGCGCGCAGGCAGACATGGGTGCCGCCGGCCGCGGTGACGGCCCAGGTGAAGCACCAGCCGTTGCAGTGGAACATCGGCAGCGTCCACAGGTACCTGGTGCCCGGGCCCAGGCGGGCGTGGTACGCCATGGCCGTGGCCTGCAGGTACGCGCCCCGGTGGTGGTACATCACGCCCTTGGGCCGCCCAGTCGTCCCGCTGGTGTAGTTGATGGCCAGGAGCTGGCGCTCGTCGATCTGGCCGGCTATCGCCCCGGCCGGATCGGCATCCGCGAGCCATGCCTCATAGCCGTCACCGGACCCGCCCGCGATGACCAGGGGCAGGTCCAGTTCACCGGCCAGGCGGCCGCCGAGGTCGGCGAACTCATGGGTTGCCACCAGCAGCGACGCGCCCGAGTGCCGGATAATCTCCGCCATCTCCGCCGGTGACAGCCGGATGTTGACCGAGACCAGCGCGGCTCCGCGCATCGGCACGGCGTGGTGCAATTCCAGCATCACGTGGCTGTTGGTGCACAGGGCCGCCACCCGGTCCTCGTGCCCCACACCCATCGCGGCCAGCGCGCCGGTGAGGCGCCGGCACCGGTCGGACATCTCCCGGTACGTGAAGGTGCGCTCGCCGTCGACGACCGCGATCCGGTCGGCGAAGACCGCGGCCGAGCGGTCGAGGAAGGATGCGGGCGTCAGCGGGGCGAACGTGAACTCTGCCATCTAATCGCCCTTTCCCGCAGCCGGCTTGTTATGCGCGACCGGGCCCAGGCGGGTGCGGGCGGAAAAACATTGCCAATCTGGCCCGGTCAGGCACATAACCGGCGCATTGAGGGTACGGCAGCAAGTATGACCTAGGTCGTGCACCGGGTCCCCGCCGCACGACAGGACAAAGCAACACGCCGGCGAGCGCGCCCGGCCTGGAGGTACAACGTGAAACCGTTCGTGGTCAACCGGCATGGCCGCCTGGTGTTCCCCGCCAACTTCCTCGGCGAGCTGGACTTCTCGGTGCTGGAGTCGCTGGACCAGTTCACCGCGGTGATCGGGCGGGACTTCGAGGCGAAGGCGCCCACCGGGACCGACATCTTGTCCCGGGTCGAGTCCGGCGGTTATCCCCGGCGCTTCGAGCTGCTGCGCGACCTGGGCCAGAACCTCTACTGGGCCAACCGCTACTCGATCACCATGTTCGACCGGCGCCCGACCCGCTGGCGCGACCTGGCCAAGCGCCGGGATGACGTGTACCTCCCCGTGCTGACGCCGTGGGAGGACAGCGAGCGCAAGGTGGCCGCGGTCGAGCAGGCCTTCCGCGCGCTCCCGCCGACCTGGAACGCCGAGGCCGAGGACACCATCTTCGACCTCCTGTTCGGCCTGTTCAGGACCAAGCTGTACCACGCCACTGAGCTGCCCCCGATCAAGCCGACGGTGGCCGAATTCCTGGCCCAGCCGGACGCGCTGACCTTCGTCATGCCCGCGTACGACCCGGATTACCCGGTCTTCACCACCGAGCAGATCCTCGACGCCAACGAGGACGTCCCCGAGCTCGAGGCGCTGATGCGCTGGGCGATGGTGCTGCACAACCAGTACCCGTGGGACCGATCCCGGACCGAGCTGCGCGGACCCGGCGAGATCGGCGACGACGACTTCGTGGTCGCCTTCCACCCGCGGAACCGCGACGTGCAGGCGTTCATCGAGCGGGTCAAGCGCCCGCAGCCGGCCGCGGCCCAGGATACGGCGACCCGTGGCCTGGGCGATTCGGTCGAGCCGGTCACGCCTTATCCTCCGGTGCGGGTGCGGGAGGTATTCGCGGTGCAGCCGAGGTTCGAGGCGCTGGCCATCGTGCGCGGCGAGCACGTCTGCACCAACGCCGACGTGATCAGGAACGCCAGCTTCTCCTGGTCACCGATGAGCGCGGACGAGATCGCCGCCAAGACCGGCATCGAGCAGCGCTGCTACACCAGCCGCGAGCCCGAGCAGCTCGCGCTGCACGCGGCCCGGGCCGCGCTGGCCAAGTCGGGCCGCTCCCCCGCCGAGATCGGCGCGATCCTGGTCAGCACCTGCACCAGCAACCGCCAGATCCCGTCGATCGCATGCTGGCTGTCCGGTGAACTGGGCCTGCAGCAGACGCACGCCTCGGTCGACATGGTGGCGGCCTGCGCCGGGCTGCCGTACGGGATGAGCGAGGCCGTCCGCCAGCTCCAGGAGGTCAGGCGGCCCGTCCTGCTGGTCTGCGTGGAGAAGTTCTCCGACAAGATCGGCGCCGTCCGCACCTCGCGGATGATCTTCGGCGACGGGGCGGCCGCGATGGTCATCGCGCCGGCCGCCGACGGCCAGACCGGGGACGTGGAGGTGCTGCAGACCTACGCGAGCGGTCCGCACAGCGAGGTGAACTCGATCATCTGGCCGAACTCGGAGTTCGACGGCGACATCACCGTGTACGGTCCGGAGGTGAAGGCGCTGGTCCAGCGGTACCTGATGCAGATGCTCGGCGAGCTCGGCGCACAGCCGGACCCGGACGGGGAGGGGCGTACGCTGCTGGAGAGCATCGAGCTGATCATTCCGCACCAGGCCAACAAGACCATGATCCTGAACCTGGCCGGCAAGGCTGGGCTCTCCGCCGACCAGCTGTACTTCAACGTGGAGAGGATGGGCAACGTGTCCGCAGCGAGCATTCCCATCGCGGTCTACGACGCCGTGCGGGACGGGGTGATCACGGAACCGGTGCGGGTGTTCGCGCCCGGGTTCGGGGCCGGGGCCGTCGGCGGATACGCGGTGATGAGGATCGACCCGGGCATCGTCGCGGACGAAGTAGTGCTCGACGTACTCCAGGACACCGATCGGCACGCCGCGGCCCTGGCCGGGAGCACCATCGACGACATCCGCGCCGCGTTCGGTGAGTAGCACGATGAGCCGCCCTGACTTCGCCTTCCAGCGCGTCGCGATCGTCAACCGGGGCGAGCCGGCCATGCGGCTCATCAACGCCGTCCGGGAGTGGAACGCCGAGGGACGCCCCGCGCTCCGGGTCATTGCCGTGTACACCGCCGCCGACCGGCACGCGACGTTCGTCCGCGAGGCCGACGAGTCCGTGCTGATCGGGCCGGCCGAGGCGGACGCCGCCTTCGAAGGGAGCCCCTACCTGGACTACGCCGAGCTGGAGCGCGCGCTGCGCGCCTGCCGGGCGGACGCGGTCTGGCCGGGCTGGGGGTTCGTCTCGGAGAAGGCCGAGTTCGCCGAGCTGTGCGACCGGCTCGGGATCATCTTCATCGGCCCGTCGGCCGAGGTGATGCGGCGGCTCGGCGACAAGATCGAGTCCAAGCTCCTGGCGGAGCGGGCCGAGGTGCCGCTCTCGCCGTGGAGCGGCGGACCAGTACCCGACCTGGCTGCCGCCCGCGAGGCGGCCGAATCCATCGGCTACCCGCTCATGGTCAAGGCGACCGCGGGCGGCGGCGGCCGCGGCATCCGCATGGTCCGCGCGCCCGAGGACCTCGAGGAGGCGTTCGAGCGGGCCAGCTCGGAGGCGTCGAAGACGGCCGGGGACGCCACGGTCTTCCTGGAGCGGGCCATCCGCGGCGGCCGGCATGTCGAGGTGCAGGTCGTCGCCGACGCCGAGGGCACGGTGTGGACGCTGGGCGTGCGGGACTGCAGCGTGCAGCGGCGGAACCAGAAGGTCATCGAGGAGTCCGCCTCGACCGCGCTGGACGCGGAGCAGGACAAGCTGCTGCGCGGGCACGCCGCCGAACTCGTCCGGGCGGCCGGCTACGTCAACGCCGGGACGGTGGAGTTCCTCTACGAACCCGGCCAGAAGCTGCTGACATTCCTCGAGGTCAACACCCGGCTGCAGGTCGAGCACCCGGTCACCGAGGCCTGCACCGGCACCGACATCGTCAAGCTGCAGCTGCACATCGCCGCGGGCGGCACGCTGGCGCAGATCGCCCCGGCCGAGCCGCAGGCCCGCGGGCACGCCATCGAGGCCCGGCTCACCGCCGAGGATCCCGAGCGCGACTTCGCGCCCGCCCCCGGCCTGATCGAGCACCTGGCCCTGCCGGCCGGCCCTGGCATCAGGGTCGACACCGGGGTGGCGCCGGGCGACGTCATCCCGCCGCAGTTCGACTCGATGATCGCCAAGGTGATCGCGTGGGGCCAGGACCGCGCCGAGGCCCGGGCCCGGCTCTCCCGCGCGATCCGGCAGACCAGCACGGTCATCCAGGGCGGCACGACCAGCAAGGCGTTCCTGCTCGACCTGCTCGACCGGCCCGAGTTCGTCCGCGGCGAGATCGACACGACCTGGCTGGACACGATGATGGCCGAGGGCTACGCGCCGCCGCTGCGGGTCGACGTGGCCCTGCTGGCCACCGCCTTCGAGGCCTACGAGGCGCACGAGCGGCGCCAGCAGGACCGGCTGTTCACCTCGGCCGAACGCGGGCGCCCCGAGGTCGGGCACGAGACCAGGCACCAGGTCGACGTCCGGGTAGGCGGCGAGGCCTACAAGCTCGGCGTGTCCCGGTGCCGCCCGGTGCGGTACCACGTCGATCTCGACGGCCGTTCGGTCGAAGTCGACGTCGACCGGGCCGGCCGGTTCGAGATCCGGCTGGCGGTCGGCGGCCAGACCTTCGACGTGCTCTCGGTCGCGCAGGGCCCGGACTACCTGGTCGAGGTGGACGGCACGGTGCACCGGATCTCCGGCGGCGAGGCCGGCCTGGTCCGTGCCCCGGCCCCGGCCATGGTGGTGGCCGTCTCGGTCGCGGCCGGGGACGAGGTCGCCGAGGGCGACGTCGTGGCCGTGGTGGAGAGCATGAAGCTGGAGACCTCGCTGCGCGCCCCGGCTTCCGGCCGGGTCGTCGAGGTGTTCGCCGACGTCAACACGCAGGTGGAGAGCGGCGCCAAGCTGCTGCGGATCGAACCCACGGCGGAAGGCGCGGAGGCCGAGTCGGCGCGGGACGACGCATCAAAAGTCCGGGCCGACCTGGGCGCGCTCGACGGGAAGGCCGCGACCGACGAGGATCCGGCAGCGACGGCGGCGGACGCGCTGGTGGCGCTGCGGAGCATGATGCTCGGCTTCGACGTCGACGAGACCGAGGCCAGGCGGCAGCTGCAGCGGCTGGCTACCGCGCGGGCCGAGCTGCCGGCCGACGACCCCCGGCTGCTGGCCGGCGAGGCCAGGATCCTGCAGATCTTCGCCGACGTGTCGGCGCTGTGGCGGAGCCGCCGGGTACCGGGCGAGTCGCAGGACGACGACGAGGCCGCGGTGGACGCCGAGGCCGCCCGGAACCCGCAGGAGTACATGCACGCCTACCTGCGCTCCCGCGACGCCGACGCGGAGGGCCTGCCGGAGTCGTTCCGGATCAAGCTGCGCCGCACCCTGGCCCACTACGGGGTGGACGGCCTCGAGCCGTCGCCCGGCCTGGACCCGGCGCTGTACCGGATCTTCCTCGCCCGCCGCCGGGCGGCCGGGTACGTGCCGGTCGTGTCGGAGCTGCTGCAGTGGCGGCTGGACCACCCCGGATCGCTGCCCGGTGACGGCCGGGACGACTACCGGCGGACGGTCGACCAGCTGGTCTCGGCCACGCAGGTGCGGCACCCTGGCGTCGGCGACCTGGCCAGGCAGGTCCGCTACCGCTGCTTCGACGCGCCGCTGATCGCCGCCGAACGGGCCCGCGGGCAGCAGCAGGTGCGCGCCGAGCTGGACCGGCTCTCACCGGACCCCGCGGCCAGGGCAGGCCAGATCGACGCCATAGTCGCCTCGGGCGAGCCGATCCTCGGCGTCTTCACCGAGCGGCACCAGGCGGTCATGCTCGAGGTGATGACGCGGCGCTACTACCGGATCAGGTCGCTGCGGAACGTCCAGGTCACCGAGCGGAGCGGCCGCCCGCTGGTGACCGCGGAGTACACCCACGACGGGCACGAGTACCTGATCGTCGCGACGGTGGCCGACGGCGCGGAGAGCGCGGCGGCGACCGATCTGCCGCAGCTGATCCAGGCGATCCCGGCCGGCCGGACCGTGCTCGTTGACCTGTACGTCACCTCCCAGACGCCCGAGGAGAACGGCAGCGGCGCCCCCGACGCCCGCGCCGACCGGATCCGCGGCAAGCTGGGCCCCATCCCGCCGGCCGTCGACCGCGTCGCGGTCGCCGTGCGCAGGCCGGACGGGGAGGGGGGTGGCTGGCCCGACTGGTTCACCTTCCGCGGCGGGCCGGACGGGCAGGCGGTGGAGGATCGGACCCAGCGCGGCTGGCACCCATTGGTAGCCGAACGGCTGGGCGTGTGGCGGTTCTCCGGGTTCGAGCTGACCCGGCTACCCGCGCCTCCGGACGTGCACCTGTTCCGCATCCGGGGCCGCGAGGTGCCGGACGACCAGCGGCTCGTCGTCCTGGCCGACGTGCGCGAGCTCACCATCGTGCGGGACGACGCCGGGCGGATCACGGGCCTGCCGCAGCTCGAGCGCATCCTGGATGCCTGCCTGGACAGCCTGCGCTCGGCCCGGTCCGCCGACCGCGAGCTGGCCCGGCTGGACTGGAACCGGATCAAGCTGTACGTGTGGCCGACCGTGGACGCGCCGCTGGCCGAGCTGGGCCCGGTCATCCGGTCGCTGGCGGCGCGCACCGGGGCGCTGGGCCTGGAGCAGGTGATGGTGCAGTTCCGCGACGCGGACTCGCGGGAGCGGATGCTGCGGATGTCCCGGCCGCCGGGCGCCGGGCTGACGCTGCAGGTGACCGACCCGCCGCCCGGGCCGCTGCGCGAGCTGACCCCCTACACGCAGAAGGTGATCCGGGCCCGCCGCCGCGGCACCGTGTACCCGTACGAGCTCATCCCGCTGATCGTCCGCTCGCCGGATCCGGGCGGCGAGGACGGCGAGTTCACCGAGTACGACCTGGACGAGGGCGGCGCCCCGGTGCCGGTGGACCGGCCGCCGGGTTCCAATAAAGCGAACCTGGTGCTCGGCGTGGTCAGTACGCCGACGAAGCGGTATCCGGAGGGGATGCGCCGGGTGGTGCTGCTGGGCGACCCCACCCGGGCGCTGGGCGCGCTGGCCGAGCCCGAGTGCCGCCGTGTGCTCGCCGCCATCGACCTGGCCCGGCAGCTGCACGCCCCCGTGGAGTGGTATGCCATCTCGGCCGGGGCGAAGATCTCGATGGACTCCGGCACCGAGACGATGGACTGGATCTCCCGGGCGCTGCGCGGGATCGTCGAGTTCACCCAGGCCGGCGGCGAGATCAACGTGGTCGTGACCGGCATCAACGTCGGTGCCCAGCCGTACTGGAACGCCGAGGCGACGATGCTCATGCACACCAGCGGCGTGCTGATCATGACGCCGGACTCGGCCATGGTGCTGACCGGGAAGCAGTCGCTGGACTACTCGGGCGGGGTCTCGGCCGAGGACAACTTCGGCATCGGCGGCTACGACCGGATCATGGGGCCGAACGGCGAGGCCCAGTACTGGGCACCAGACGTGTCCAGCGCGATCGACGTGCTGCTCGCGCACTACGAGCACGCCTACGTGGCGGCGGGCGACCGGTTCCCCCGGCCCGCGCCGACCACCGACCCCGACGACCGGGACATCTCCTCCTCCCCGCACGCCGGCCCGGAGTTCGCCGCGCTCGGCGAGATCTTCGACCCGGCGATCAACCCGGAGCGCAAGAAGCCCTTTGACATGCGCTCGCTGCTGACCGGGGTGATCGACGCCGACCACCAGCCGCTGGAACGCTGGGCCGACATGGCCGAAGCCGCCTCGGTGCTGGTACTCGACGCGCATTTGGGCGGGCAGCCGGTCGCGCTGCTCGGCTTCGAGTCCAAGCCGCTGACCCGGCACGGGTTCTGGCCGGTCGACGGCCCGTCACAGTTCACGGCCGGCACGCTGTTCCCCCGCTCGTCGAAGAAGACGGCGCGGGCGATCAACGCGGCCAGCGGAAACCGGCCGCTGGTGATCCTGGCCAACCTGTCCGGGTTCGACGGTTCGCCCGAGTCGCTGCGCCAGCTTCAGCTGGAGTACGGCGCGGAGATCGGCCGCGCGGTGGTCAACTTCGACGGCCCGATCGTGTTCTGCGTGGTCTCCCGCTATCACGGCGGGGCGTTCGTGGTGTTCTCCGGCACGCTCAACGACAACATGGAGATCGCCGCGGTCGAGGGCTCCTACGCCTCGGTGATCGGCGGCGCGCCCGCCGCCGCGGTGGTGTTCGCCGCCGAGGTCAGGAAGCGCACCGAGGCCGATCCCCGGGTGGCCGACCTGCAGTCCGCGATCGCCGAGGCCACCGCGAGCGGCGCGCGCGACGAGGCGGCCGCGTTGCGGGCCAAGCTGGAGTCCGCCCGGCCGGCCGTGTACGCCGACAAGCTGGGACAGCTCGCCGACGAATTCGACCGGGTGCACAGCATCGAGCGGGCCCGCGAGGTGGGTTCGGTACAGGCCATCGTCCCGGCGGCGCGGCTGCGGCCCTACCTCATCGACGCGGTCCGGCGCGGGATGGAGCGAACGCTCGCGGCTCGCCGCGAAGGCGGATGACCTCGCATTCGTTCGGCACCGGATGGCGGTTCGGGGCGGCGTCGGCCGGCAGCGACCGGCCGGAGTTCGACGACAGCGGATTCGCGGAGGTGACGCTGCCGCACACGGTGGTCCCGCTGTCCTGGCGGGACTGGGATCCGGCGGCCTGGGAGCGGGTGTGGATGTACCGCAGGCGCTTCGCCGCGCCGTCCGGCCATCATGGCAAGCGGGTGTTCCTGGACTTCGCGGCGGCGATGACCCGGGCCACGGTGACCCTCAACGGCACCGAGGTGGCCGATCACCTCGGCGGCTACCTGCCGTTCTCCGTCGAGGTCGGCAGCCTGCTACGGGCTCGCGGAAACGTGCTGGCCGTTCGGCTCGATTCGACGTTCAACCTCAACGTGCCGCCGGACCGGCCGGCGCCGGAGCCCGCCATCTCGGTGGACTACTGGCAGCCAGGCGGGATCTACCGCGACGTGCGGCTGCGGGTGGTGCCGCAGGCGTTCCTGGCCGACGTGTTCGCCAAGCCGGTCAGCGTCCTGGATCCCGCCGCCCGGCAGGTCGTGGTCCAGGCGACGGTGAACGCGGCCGCCGGGCTCGAAGGCCCGGCTCACGTTGCGGTCCGGCTGCTCGGTGACGGCGGGGAGATCGCCGCGGCGCGGGTGCCCGTCGCGATCGCCGGGCCGGGCCAGGTGACGGTGACCGCGACGCTGTCCGGGCTCGAGGGCGTCAGGCTGTGGGATATCGACGACCCGGCGCTGTACACGGTGGCGGCGGCACTCATGCTGGGCCATCGGCGGGTGCACAAGCAGCAGGTGCGGACCGGGTTCCGCGAGGCCAGGTTCGCCCTCGACGGGTTCTACCTGAACGGCCGCCGGGTCAAGCTGTTCGGCGCCGACCGGCACCAGTTCTTCCCGTTCGCCGGGGGCGCCATGCCCGCCCGGGTGCAGGCCAGGGACGTCGAGATCATGCGGCGCGAGCTCAACTGCAACATGGTGCGCTGCGCGCACTACCCGCAGGCCGAGGCCTTCTACGACGCCTGCGACGAGCTCGGGCTGCTGGCCTGGGAAGAGGCTCCGGGGTGGGGCTACCTCGGCGACGACGCCTGGAAGGCGCTGGCCTACCGCGATATCGGGGAGATGATCGTCCGCGACCGCAACCACCCGTCGATCATCATCTGGGGTGCCCGGCTCAACGAGACCCCCAACGACACCGCGTTCTACACCAGCACCAACGAGCTCGCGCACGCTCTCGACGACTCGCGTCCGACGGCCGGGGCCATGGCGGGCCTGCGCCTGACCAAGGACTACCAGCAGGACGTGTTCGCCGAGGACGACTATTCCTCGGTGAAGGGCCCGGACGGCGTGAAGGAGCCCGTGCTGCAGCCGCCGGAAACCGGAGTGGGCAGGCCGTACATGGTCAGCGAGGCGGTCGGGACCCTGTCCGGGCCCGCCATCTACTACCGCCGCACCGATCCCCAGGCCATCCAGCAGGGGCAGGCGACGGCACACGGGCGGGTGCACGACATCGCCGCCTCCGACGACCGGTACTGCGGGCTGCTCGCCTGGACCGGATTCGACTACCCGTCCGGCAGCGGCAACCAGTACCGGGGCGTGAAGTACACCGGCGTGGTCGACCTATTCCGGATCCCCAAGCCCGGCGCCGCCATCTACCAGGCGCAGGCCGACCCGCGGGTCCGGCCGGTGATCGCGCCGGCGTTCTACTGGGACTTCGGCCCCATGTCTGCGGTGAACGTCCTGTCCGCCGCGATGATCTGCGCCAACCTGGACCGGCTCGAGCTGTTCGTCGGCGGCGAGCACTTCGCCACCGCGCTGCCCGACACCGATGGGTATCCGCACCTCGGTTACCCGCCGTCGTTCGCCGACTTCCGCGCGGTGGACGGCTCGTCCCGGCCCGAGCTGCGCATCGACGGCTACCTCGGCACCGGCAAGGTCGCGTCGCGGTCCTTCTCCGCGGACCCCTCCGGCGACGTATTGGCGCTGGCCGCTGACGATGCCGAGATCGACGGCGACGGCGCGGACGCCACCCGGCTGGAGTTCCGCGCGGTCGACCGCTACGGCGCGCCCCGCCCCTACGTGGGAGGCCAGGTCGGCTTCGACGTCGAGGGACCCGCGGTACTGGTCGGCGACAACCCGTTCGACTTCGCCGCCGCGGGTGGCGCGGGAGCCGTCTGGGTGCGCTCCCGGCCCGGCGCGCGGGGCACCGTCACCGTCCGGGCCAGCCACCCGGACCTGGGCGACGCGGTCGCGCGTATCCGGGTCCGCTGAGGGCAGAGGCGCTAAGGAAGCAGCGGGTGGCGCGACACGCCCGAGCTGGCCGTGACCTCGATAACGATGGTTAAATCCGCTGGCTGACGGCAAGATGAGTAATCGTCCGAGCAGGTCAGACGCCGCTCTCATCAAGGAGGCAATATGGCGGGCAAGTTCGTGCTCAAGAAGTCATCTAACGGCAAGTACCACTTCAACCTGGTAGCCACCAACGGCCAGGTCATCGCGAGCAGTGAAATGTACGAGCGCAAGGCGTCCGCGCTGAACGGGATCGAGTCGGTCCAGAAGAACGCTCCGGGTGCCGAGGTCGACGACCAGACCGGGGAGTAACCAGCGATTTTCCCGCCGCCGCAGGCGGGATGCGCGCGGTGGCCCGGCGGCGCCGATTTCGTGCCGGGCCAGCCGCTCGCAATGCAAGCAAGCCAGCAAGCCGCTCGCGATTCCTTTCCCGAGGCCGGCTGGTCTCCATGGCTCAAAGCGACCATGGAGGCAGCAATGCGAAAGATCATCGAATCCACCCTCGTCTCGGCGGACGGCGTCATCGGCGACCCGCCGCGGTGGGCCATGGAATACCGCGACGCCGAGGTCACCGACGAGGCGCTGGAACGTCTCGCGAGCGCCGACGCGATGCTGATGGGCCGGGGTACCTACGAGCTCTTCTCGGCCGTCTGGCCGGGCCAGTCCGGCGAGTTCGCCGACCGGATGAACAGCATCCGCAAGTACGTCTTCTCCGCCACACTGGACGAGGCCGCCTGGAACAACTCGGTCATCCTGCGGGGCGACGCCGTGGCCGAGGTGACCAGGCTCAAGCAGCAGGATGGCGGTGAACTGGCGCTGTACGGGCACGGCCGCCTGGCGCAGGCCCTGCTCGAGCACGGGCTCGTGGACGAGCTCCGGCTCTCGGTCCATCCTGTGCTGGTGGGCAGCGGCCAGGTACTGTTCCGCGACGGGCAGAAGCAGGCCCTGGAGTTCGCCGGGGCGAAGACCTTCGGCACGGGCGTGGTCGTCCTGACCTATCACCCCGCGGCACAGCCAGGGTGAGCGGGCTGGAATTTCCGCCGCGCGCGTGATCTTGTTATTGCGGAATGGTGAGCCGCAGGCTGGACGCTGCCGCGGGGAGAGGAAGCTGTGGCCGCGCGGATCAGCCAGAAGGTAGCGGTCGGCACCGTCTTCGTCGCCGCGATGTTCATGAGCATCCTGGACGCGACGATCGTCAACGTCGCGCTGCCGACCATCGGCCGTGACTTCGGGGTAAGCGCCACCGCCGTGGACGGCATCGCGATCGCCTTCCTGGTGAGCCTGGCGATCACCATCCCAGCGTCCGGGTGGCTCGGCGACAGATACGGCGGCAAGCGGGTGCTGCTCGCCGCGATCGCGCTGTTCACCGCCGCCTCCGCGCTGTGCGGGCTGGCATCCAGCCTCGGCGAGCTGATCGTGTTCCGGATCCTGCAGGGCGCGGCCGGCGGCATGCTCGCCCCGGTCGGGATGGCCATGCTGTTCCGCGTGTTCCCGCCGGACGAGCGGATCAAGGCCGCGGCGATCCTCACCGTTCCCACCACGTTTGCCCCCGCGCTCGGCCCGGTCCTCGGCGGGCTGTTCGTCACCGAGCTGTCCTGGCGCTGGGTGTTCTACGTCAACCTGCCGATCGGCGCGGCCGCGTTCGCCTTCGGCGCGATCTTCCTGCGCCAGTCTGTCCAGAACGAGCCCGGCCGCTTCGACCTAGCCGGCTTCCTGCTCTCCGGGTTCGGCCTCGGGCTGCTGATGTACGGCGTATCCGAGGGACCCGACCGGGGCTGGGATGACGCGCGGGTCCTGACGGCGATCGCCGCAGGCGCCGTGCTGCTGGCCGCGATGGTGGTCGTCGAGCTGCGGTCGCGGGCGCCCATAGTGGACCTGCGGCTGCTGGGGAACCGCCTGTTCCGCGCGGGCAACGGGGTCATGGTCCTCGCCTCGCTCGCGTTCCTGGGCACGCTGTACGCCATCTCGCTGTACTACCAGGATGGCCGTGGCCTGAGCGCGCTCGGCTCGGGGCTGAGCACGTTTCCCGAGGCGTTCGGCGTCATGGCCGGCGCGCAGCTGGCCAGCCGGGTGCTGTACCCGCGGCTCGGGCCGCGCCGCCACATCACCCTCGGGCTGACCGGGACCGCGGCGTCGATTGGCCTGCTCGCCCTGCTCGGACCGCAGACCAGCCTGTGGTGGGCGAGGCTGCTCATGCTCACCCTGGGCCTGTTCATGGCGCAGGTGTTCGTCCCGGTCCAGGCGGCCTCGTTCGCCACCATCAGCCCGGCGGCGACCGGCCGGGCCTCCACGATGTTCAATGCGGTCCGGCAACTCGGCGGGGCGATCGGCGTGGCCGTGCTGACCACCGTCATCGTGCTCGTCGGGCCGGTTCACGTGGTGGCCGGGCACGAGGTGGCCAACCTCACCGCCTACCGCATCGCGTTCCTGATCGCCGCCGCGCTCTGCCTGTGCGGCGTGGCGTGGTCGCTGTCCATCCGCGACGCCGACGCCGCCAGCACCATCCCCCGGCGAGGCGGCCGCGAGAAGGATGAGCCGAGTCCGGCACCCGCCTCGGCCGCCTGAAGGAGCCGCTAGGAGTCGCCGACGCCGGAGATGGCGGCGCGGTGCGCCTGCGGGCCGCCGGCCAGGCGCTCGGCAGACCAGGCCCGGCGGTAGTACAGGTGCACGTCGTGCTCCCAGTTCAGGCCGTTCCCGCCGAACAGGTGGACGGCGGATTCGGTCACGGCGCGGAAGGCCTCGCCCGCCCGCAGCGCGGCGGCGTGGGCCGCCTTCGGAGCCTCGGGGCTGCCGCCCGCGGCCTTGAGGGCAGCGTACCTGGCGGCCGCGGAGACCTCCTGGAAGGCCGCGAGCATGTCGACGCACGCCTGCGCGACGGCCTGGAAGGCATCGATCGTCTGCGCGAACTGCTCGCGATCCTCGGCGTAGGCGATGGCCTTATCCAGGCACCATCCGATGCCGCCGGCCGCCTCGGCCGCGGTAGCGATCAGGAAGTCCCGTTCGGCCCGTTCCAGGGCTGCGGCCGCGACCTCGCCGTCCACGATCGGCAGGGCCGGGGCCTCGTCGAAGGCGATGACGCAGACGCGGCGGGTCAGGTCCAGGCCCAGCTGCCCGGAGACGGTGCACCCCAGTGACCTGGGGTCCACCAGGAACATCGCGGGCACGGACTCGACCACGGCCGGCACCACGACGACGTCGGCCGCGTGGGCGGCCAGGACGTACCACCGGTGGCCGTAGAGCCGCCAGCCCCCGGGCGCTCGTTCGGCCCGGACGCTGTCCGGGCCGAACACCCAGCGGCCGCCCTCGTCGGCGGCCGCGACCGTCGCGATCACCGATCCGTCGGCCAGCAACGGCAGCCACCGTTCCCTGGCCACGCGGTCGCCGGTCGCGAGCAGCATGCTGCCGGCCAGCGCCGTGGCCAGGAGCGGGCCCGGATACAGGACACGGCCGAGTTCGCTGTGTACCACGCTCGCCTCGACCTGGGACAGGCCACGACCGCCGAACTCCCGCGGGATGGTCAGCCCGGTCAGCCCGAACTCGCTGGCCAGGCGGGCGTGCAGCTCCGGGCTGTACCCAGTTCGGGTCTCCAGCGCGGCCCGCAGCGCGGCAGCCGGAAGCTGGCCGGCCAGGAACCCGCGTAGGGTCTCCTGCAGGGCCTGCTGGTCCTCGTTGAGAGGCAGGGTGTCGCTGCTGGTCATGGCTGCTCCTAGCCGCTTCATGCTAGCGGACGAAAGCAGCTCATTCAGGGCAATCCGAGGTTGGTGCTTACTTGCTTGCTCGCGCTTACTTGATGGCGCTGCCCGGCCAGTTGATGTTCGACAGCAGCTCCGGGTGCGGGCCGGTGAACGCGCCGGCCGCGGTGGCGTTGCCGCGCAGCTGGTACTCCAGCCAGGCCGTGGCGTAGCCGAAGAAGCCACCGGGGTTCCCGCCGTCCGCGGTGTCCTGGATCGAGGTGTGGTCGGCCAGCTTGCCGTCGGAGGTGAGGATGATGCCGAGCGCGGCGTGCACCGACGTGCTGTTGAAGTACGCCTTCTCGGTGGCGGGGCTGGCGATGATCGCGTCCCAGATGCCGTAGGTGGAGGCGAAGAAGACGGGCTGGGTCAGCGCGGCCGGGTTCGCCGTGCAGTCGGCGGCGGTCGGGCAGTCCGGGTTGGAGCCGGCCCAGATCGCGTTCGGCAGCGAGAATGTCATGACGGTCTTGATCAGGGCCGGGTCCTTGGTGGCGGCCTGCACCGCGCCGCCGGCGCCCTGCGAGGTGCCGACCGAGGCGACCTCGCCGGTGTTCAGGTGGCCGTGGTAGACGCTGGTCGCGACGCCGTTCTGGGTGACCAGGTAGTGCGCGGCGGCGTCGATCTCGTTGCCGCTGCCCGTGTTGGGCAGGGTCGAGGCGATGACGGTGAACCCGTACGAGGCGAGGTGGCTGAGGAAGTCCGACACCTTGGAGGGGCTCGCCCCGGTCCCGTTGCCCCAGGTCACGATCGGGCTCTGGAAGCCGAGCGCGGAGTAGTCGCCCGGCCGGAACACGTCGTAGATCGCCGTGCCGGAGGTGTCGGTAACCGTTTCCGTGGTCGTGGCGTAGGGGCCCGGCGACGCGAACGCGGCCTGGACCGGGTAGAGCGTGATGGGCTGGCGGGCGGCCCCGGTCAGCGAGGCCATCAGCGCGGCGGCGGCGAGCGCCGCCGCGACGCGAGGCCCGCGCGACGCCGCTATGCGGCGGACGCGGATAGTAAGTGCGGTCATGGTGTTCCCCCTGTTTCATTCACCTGGCATCGGTCCAGAGGGTTCGGCCGGGCGCCTGATACACGAGGACTGTAGCCTCCTGTCATGTCCGCTGATCTGGACGCCCTCGTGGCGCTGATGCCGTTCGCCGGGCAGCTCGGCCTGGCCCTCGACGAGGCCGGCGCCGACCGGGTGGTCGCCCGCCTGGACTGGGCCCCGCACCTGTGCACGACCGCCGGGGTGCTGCACGGCGGGGTCCTGATGTCGCTGGCGGACAGCGCGGGCGCGCTGGTCACGTTCCTCGGGCTGCCCGAGGGCAAGACCACGGCCACGATCACCTCGACCAGCCACATGTTCCGGCCGGTCACCGGCGGGACGGTGCGCGCGGTGGCGGTGCCGGTGCACCGGGGCCGGACCACGGTGACCGCCCAGACCAGCGTGTACGACGCCGCGGAACGGCTCGTCGCCCAGACCACGCAGGTCCAGGCCATCAGGTAACCAGGTAACCGGTAACCGGGTAGGCGGATCCGCCAGGCGGCTGGCCAGCAGCTGGGCCAGGTGGGTGCCGCTGACCCCGGCGAGCTGGTCGAGCTGGGTGCGGCAGGAGAACCCGTCGGCCAGCACGACGGCGTCGCCGGCCGCGCGGACGGCGGGCAGCAGGGCGGTCTCGGCCACGGCCGCCGACACGTCGTAGTGGCCGCGCTCGACACCGAAGTTGCCGGCCAGGCCGCAGCAGCCACCCACCGCGGTGACCTCGGCACCGGACCGGGCCAGCAGCGCGGAGTCAGCGTGCCAGCCCATCACGGCGTGGTGGTGGCAGTGCGGCTGAGCCACCGCATGGACGCCGCCGAGATCGGGTGGCTCCCAGCCGCCGGTGCCGGTCAGCAGCTCGGCCAGCGTGCGGGTAGCGGCCTTGGTCCGGGAGGCGCGCGGGTCGTCCGGCAGCAGCTCGGTGATCTCGCCGCGCAGCACGGCCGTGCACGAGGGCTCGAGGCCGACCACCGGGACGCCGTCGCCCAGCGCCGGGCCCAGAGCCCGCAGGCTGCGCCGCAGCTGCCGGCGGGCGCCGTCGAGCTGGCCGGTAGAGATCCAGGTCAGGCCGCAGCACACCGGCTCGGCCGTGATCTGCACCGCGTACCCGGCCGCCTCGAGCACCCGCACGGCGGCCCGGCCGACCTCGGGGGTGAAGTAGTCGGTGAACGTGTCCACCCACAGCAGCACCGGCGTCCCCGCGCGCTGACTGACACGGACCCCGGGCCGGGCGGCGAACCAGGCGCGGAAGGTCGGTGCGGCGAACCGCGGCAGCGGCCGCCTGGCGTCGATCCCGCCCAGCCGCTTGGCCAGCCCGGCCAGGCCGGGGGCGTGCAGCGCGGTGTTGGCCAGCCCGGGCGCGCGCGAAGCCAGCCGGGCCCAGCGGGGCAGCCAGCCCAGCGAGTAGTGGGCCGGCGGCCGCAGCCGGCGCCGGTACCGCTGGTAGAGCACCTCGGCCTTGTAGGTGGCCATGTCCACCCCGGCCGGGCAGTCCGACGAGCAGCCCTTGCAGGACAGGCACAGGTCCAGCGACTCGGCTACCTCCGCCGCGCCGAAGCCGCGGACCAGGCTGCCGTTGGCGAGCTCCTGCAGCACCCGCGCGCGGCCCCGGGTGGAATCCTTCTCGTCCCTGGTGGCCAGCCAGGACGGGCACATCACCCCGCTGCTGCCGGTGGTGTCGGCCCGGCACTTGCCTACCCCGACGCAGCGGTGCACCGCGGCGGACAGGTCGCCGCCGTCGTGCGAGTAGGCGAATCCGAGCCCGCGGGTCAGCGGCCGGGCCTGCGGCACCCGCAGGTCCGCGTCCAGCGGCACCGGGTCGACGAGCACGCCGGGGTTGAGCACGTTGCCCGGGTCGAAGATGGCCTTGACCGCGGCCATGACCTCGATGGCTTCGGCCGAGTACATGGCGGGCAGCAGCTCGCTGCGGGCCCGGCCGTCGCCGTGCTCACCCGACATCGAGCCGCCGTACGTGCCCACCAGCTGCGCCGCGGCGACCACGAACCGGCGGTAGCGGGCCGGCGCGGACGAGAACGGGAAGTCGATGCGGATGTGCACGCAGCCGTCGCCGAAGTGGCCGTAGCTCAGTCCGTCCAGGCCGTGCTCGGTCATGAGCGCGGCGAAGTCACGCAGGTACGCGCCCAGCTGCCGGGGCGGGACCGCGGCGTCCTCCCAGCCGGGCCAGGCCGGCGCGTCAGCCGGGGTGCGGCTGCCCAGGCCCGCCCCGTCCTCGCGGACGCGCCACAGCGCCCGCGCCGGGGCGCCGGTGACCACCAGGGAGTCCAGGCAGCCCGCGTCGGCGATGAGCCGGGCGGCCGCGGCCCGCGCCTCGGCCTCGGTGTCCCCCGCCGTCTCGGCGAACAGCCAGGCCTGCCCGCGCGGCAGGGCCGGGACGGCCGCGTCGCCCCGGCGGGCGCGGAACACGCCCACCAGCCGCGCGTCCATCCCCTCCAGCGCGACCGGCCGGTGCGGCAGCAGCCCGGGCACCGCGTCCGCGGACTCCGGCATGCCGGGGTAGCCGAGCACCGCCAGCGCGACCGCCTTCGGCGACGGCACCAGCGCCACGGTCGCGCCGGTGATCATGCCGAGGGTGCCCTCGGTGCCGGCCAGGAACTTCGCCAGGTCGGCGCCGTTCTCCGGCAGCAGGTGCTCCAGGGAGTAGCCGGACACCTGCCGGGTGAACCGGCCGAACTCGGTGCGGATCAGGTCGAGGTGCGCCCCGACCAGGGAGTCCAGCGCGGCGCCGACCCTGAGCGCCGGCCCGGCGGCGGCCAGGCCGTCCCGGCCCATCCGGCGTGCGGTCAGCCGCTCTCCCGCGGCGGTCAGCACGTCCAGGCTCAGCACGTTGTCCGCGGTGCGGCCGTACCTCAGCGCGCGCGAGCCGCAGGCGTTGTTGCCGATCGAGCCGCCGATGCTCGCCCGCGAATGCGTAGAAGGGTCCGGGCCGAAGCGCAGCCCGTGCCGGGCCGCGGCCGCGGTGATGTCGTCCAGGATCGCGCCGGGCTCGACCACCGCGGTCCGCGCCGCGGGATCGACCGACAGGACCCGGTTCAGGTGCTTCGAGAAATCGAGCACGACGCCGGATCCGACGGCGTTTCCGGCGATCGAGGTCCCGGCCCCCCGGCTGGTGACCGGCACGCCGGCCCGCCGGGCGACGTCCAGCGCGGCGGCCGCCTCGTCGACATGCCGGGGGAAGACCACCACGCTCGGCACGACCCGGTAGTTCGACGCGTCGGCGGAGTATTCGGCCCGGCGCCTGGCCGAGTCGTCGACCCCGGTCAGCCCGGCACCGCGCAGCGCCGCGGCCAGGTCACGCGGCGGCACCGCGGCGGTCGTGGCGTGCTCTGGCCGTACTGTGGTCATGCTCCCGGATGCTATCGGCCCACCGCGACCAGCGGCCGGACCTGCTTGCCGACGGCCTCCGGCGGCCAGGCCGTTGCCTGCGGCTGCGCCGTTTCCCGCGGCCGGGCCGGCGGCAGCGCGATGTGGATGTCGAGGCCGTCCGGGGAGTGACCGACGGCGGCGTCGGGCCAGTGACCGAGGATCATGGCGAGTACCCGCCGGTTACCCGGCAGCACGTCCATGGCCAGCGCCGTCACGCCCCGCGCCTGGGCCCGGGCGATCAGCGCGCGCATCAGCGCCGCGCCTACCCCCCGGCGCTGCCAGGCGTCGGCGACCACGACCCCGACGTCGGTGATCCGGCTGGCGTCCGGGCAAATCCGTTCGGGCAGGTCGGCGGCCATGGCGTGCCCGACGATGACGCCGTCGGCGATGGCGACGATGGCGTCGACGTTGGCCGGGCGGCCGGACAGCAGATCGAGCAGGCCGTGGGAGGGCCGGACCGGGGCGAAGAACCTGCGATAGCGGCTCTCCACGGACAGCGCGGCGAAGAAATCACTGAGCGCGGCCTGTTCGGCCGGGTCGACCGGGCGTATTGCGGCGGTGGCGCGGTCGGAAATATCAGCCCTGGCTCCGCCGCCCCCGGGGGTAACCTGGGTTCCGTTCATGAACCCAGCATGACCCCGAATTGCTGAGTCTGTCAACTAGACTTAGCATACGGTTATGGCACGGCCATGGATACTCGATTACGACTCGGCCAACTGCACGATCGGCGCGACCGTGGACATCCTCGGTGAGCGGCCGACCTTCCTCGTGCTGCGCGAGGCCTTCAACGGCGTGCGCCGCTTCGACGACATGCAGCGGCGCACCGGGATGCCGCGCCAGGTGCTCAGCCAGCGGCTGTCCCGGCTGGTGGACGAGGGCCTGCTGCGCAAGGTCCCGTACCAGGAGACCGGCCAGCGCCCCCGTTCGGAGTACCGGCTCACCGAGAAGGGCCTGGATCTCTACCCGGTGCTGGTGGCGATGATGGAGTGGGGCGACAAGTACGCGGTGGGCTCGGCCGGGCCGCAGGCCCTGCTGCGGCACCGCGACTGCGGCGAGCCGGTGGAGCTGCAGCTAGCGTGCGCGGCGGGGCACGTGCTGGAATCGGCGCGCGAGGTCACCCCGGTGCCGGGTCCCGGCGCCCGCAAGATCGCCTGACGGCGGTCCGGCCCAACGGCGTAAGGTGCTGCCATGTTGTTTCCCACCTCCCTGGTCGGGAGCTACCCGCAACCGGACTGGCTGATCGACCGGGCCCGGCTGGCCGGCCGGTTCCCGCCGCGGGTCCGGGCCCGGGAGCTATGGCGGGTCGATCCCGCCTACCTGGAGCAGGCGCAGGACGACGCCACGCTGCTCGCCATCCGCGCCCAGGAGCAGGCAGGCCTGGACATCCTCACCGACGGCGAGGAGCGGCGGGAGAGTTACTCCAACCGGTTCGCGACCGCGCTGGACGGCGTAGACATCGACAACCCCGGCACCGCGCTGGACCGCAGCGGCCACCCGAACCCGGTCCCCCGGGTCACCGGCCCGATCCGGCGGCGGCACCCGGTCGAGGTGGAGGACCTGAACTTCCTGCGCGCGCACACCGGCCGGAGCCCGGTAGCCGTCAAGATCACCGTGCCGGGGCCGTTCACCATGTCGCAGCAGGCCCAGGACGACTACTACGGCAACCCCGAGTCCCTGGCCCTGGGGTACGCCGAGGCGGTCGGCGAGGAGGTCAGGGACCTGTTCGCGGCGGGCGCCGACATCGTCCAGCTGGACGAGCCCTACCTGCAGGCCCGCCCCGAGCCGGCCAGGCAATTCGGGGTGAAGGTCATCAACCGGGCGCTGGAGGAGGCGGCCGGGACCACCGCGGTGCACCTGTGCTTTGGTTACGCCGCCATCATCCACGAGCGTCCGGCGGGCTACTCGTTCCTGCCCGAGCTGGCCGCCTGCCGGGCCGACCAGATCTCCATCGAGACCGCGCAGTCCGGCTTGGACTGCTCGGTGCTGGCCACGCTGGACGGCAAGACCATCATCCTGGGCGTGCTCGACCTGAACGACATGACCGTCGAGTCCCCGGAGACGGTGCTGGCCCGGGTCGAGCGCGCGCTGCCCCATGTACCCGCCGAGCGGATAGTGCTCGCCCCGGACTGCGGGATGAAATACCTGTCGCGCGACGTCGCGTTCGGCAAGCTCACGGCGATGACGGAGGCGGCCGCCCGGCTCCGGGCCAGGTCGGGTTCCTAGCCGAACATCCTTCCCTGGGGCACCCCGGGAGAGCACAATATTGCGGTGACTTATGGGCAGGCAGGTGCGGTATGCCCGCAGTGCGGCAGCGCCGCCGCGGTGCATTCGGTGGACGAGCTCGCGGCGATGGCCCGCGCCCGGCTCGGGCAGTTCGGGCTGGGGTACCAGGGGCCGCCTCCGGGATACCAGCCGGGATATCAGGGGCCGCCGCCCGGATATCAGCCGCCGCCCGGGGCTCCCCCGCCACCTCCTGCGTCGGGCTTTCCCTCGTCATCGTCGGGGTTTCCCTCGGCCCCGTTGTCGTCTGACTTTCCGGCGCCGCCTCCCCCGCCCCCGCCGCCGCCGGACTATTCGGACTCGGCGCCGCCTCCGGGATACAGCGGGCAGAAGCGTCCCAGCCGGTGGTCCGGGGGAAGCTCGACGAGCAGGTCATCGAGCAGCAGCAGGAGCGGCGACGACTCCATCGAGGACGCCGTGGCGGGCCTGGTCATGGACGCGGCCACGAAGTTCATCGGCGGGGCGATCGGCCGCCGGGTCAAGCGCGCCTACGAGGAGCGGGTGGTGCCGGCCGTGTCCGCCAAGCAGGACGCCATGCTGCGCGAGCAGATCGCGATCGCCGAACGGTACCCGGACCTGCGCGCCTGCCTGACCGACAACGTCGTCTTCCTGGCCGGCGGCCGCCGCGTAGTGCCGATGTCTAGCCTCACTCGGGGTTTCACCCTGGAGCAGGCCGACGCCGTCGTGGCCCAGCTACGGAACGGCTGATCCGCGCGCCCAGATCCGGAGCGGCCCGAGCACCCGGAATCCGGCTGCCCGTGCCGCCATCAAGTCCTCGCCCTGCTCGTAGCCGACAATGGGCAGGCCGGGGCGGAGCGCGGCCACGGCCCGCACGGCGCTAGTCAATAGCTCACGAGCGGCGATCCCGATTTTGAACACGTTCAAAATTCCGGTTACCCCGTCGGTCGTGTAGATGGTGGCCCCTCCGACCAAGCTGCCGTCCCGGTGGCAGGCCAGGATGGCGCAATCCGGGTCGGCCAGCAGCGCGGACTGGAAGAGCCCGGTCACGTCGCCGCCGCCGGCCCAGGCGGCCTCCCACTGGGCCAGCTCGCCCTGGGTGGCGACAGTATCCCAACCCTGGTCGTCCCCGTCTAGCGGAGGCGACAGGGCGATCCATTCGGCGTCGAAGAGCCGCGTGAGTCCGTGGGGCGCCAGGTCGAGCCGGGCAAAGCTGTCCTTGATGGCGAAAGACCGGGCCGGGTCCTGGCTGGCCGTCGCCTCGGACGCGGTGACGTCCGGGCTCAGGGTGATCGCGTTCGGATAGAACGGCAGCGCGTGGCCGGCGCTGGTCCACAGCCGGCCGCCGAACTCGCCGGGGTAGCCGTGAGAGCGGCAGACGGCGTCGCACCAGCGGGCGTTGTTGATGACGGCGGCGTGCAGCAGCGCCTCAGCTCCCATCCCGGCCCGTTCGGGAGAAATGTGTCTGCGGGCGTTCCAGTGGCTCGCCGTCGAGGTAGGTGTCGACCATCTCGTTGTAGAACGCGACCAGGCCGGCGATGGGCAGCAGCTGCCGGGTCGGGAAGTCGTACGCCCAGGCCAGGTCCTTGTGTACCGTGCCGCCGGCCAGGACCGACCAGTAGCCGCTGGTCATCCCCTTGTAGGGGCAGGACGTCACGGTGTCGCTCGGGACCAGGTGCTCGAAGCGGACGTCGGTCCGGTTGACGTAGTACCGCACCGGCAGGCCGGTCTCGAACACCATCACCGGGGAGGCCGAGTCGGCCAGCACCACCCCGTCGAGCTCGACGCGCACCCGGCGGTTCGAGCGCAGCGCGTCGACCCGCGTGTAGGGGTCGCGCGGGTGCACGAATACCTGCTCGTCCTCCTCGAACCAGGCGTCCAGCGCGGCCCACTCGAAGCGGACGGTGCCCTTCAGTCCCTCGATCGCCGAATCGGTGATCACCCGGGCCGCCCGCGGTCGGCGTGCCTCGCCGGCCTCGAGCCCGTGCAGTTCGGCCAGCCCGCGCCCGGTCTGCTGGGTGTGTCCCTCGGGGACGAGCACGTCGCGGCGGACGTCATCCAGCGGAATGTAGTACTGCGGGTAGTGCGGCCACTCCCAGACGTACAGGGCCCGGGTGGTGTCGAGCACCTTCTCGGCGCCGAGGTAGGCCCGGATGCGGCGCGGCACCGGCGCGACGTGGTTCACCGGGACGATCGAGGCGGGATAGTCCATGCTGCCCACCCTACGGGGGTCTCAGCGATTTGAACGCGTTCAACTTTCTGGGTTGCCGTCTACACCGGGTACCGGGTCGGTTCGGTGGTGTACTGCCGCCCGGTCGGCGTGGTCCAGCGGAACGTCCCGTCGGGAAGCTGGTCGACCGTCCAGCGCGGGTCCTGCTTGAGCCGGTGATCACGCCGACACTTCGGGCCGCCGTTGCATAGGCACGTCCGCCCGCCCGCCTCGTACGGGGTGTTGTGGTCGAAGTCGCACTGGGCGGCGGGCCGGCGGCAGCCCGGTCCGGTGCAAGTCGTATGCCGGATCCCGGTCAGGTGCCGGAGCTTGACCCCGGGATCATGGCCCTTGGCCTGGAACCGGTGATCGCACTCCTGCGTGGCGATCGGGTCGAGAGTGACCAGCAGGTCCGGGCCGCCTCCGGGGATGCGAAGTCGCCAGGCGCCATACCCGCCCGGCGGGCCCGGCTCCCCGATAGCGGTGAAGGAGAACCCCGGCCCATCCCTGGCCCCGCCTGGTGGCGCAGGTCCTGCCCGTTTCCTGTGGCTTTTGGGTTCTGGCCGGGCGCAGCCGTGGCCGACGGCGTGTCCCTGCTCGTCGGTCACGGTGATGCACCACGTGGTCTTCGGGTTGGCTGCGGCAGCGTTCGCCAGGTCCTGGGCCAGCCACGGATCGACCGGCCCGATCCCGGAAATCTCTCCAGGCCGGTCGGCCAGCCTGGTCACGTTGGCCAGCGGGACGGTCAGGGTGACTCGCCCGGCGAACCCGCCCGGCGCGGCCCCTGCCGCTGGGCCCCCGGTCGGCCCGGCGCCGTCCTGGCGGGCCCGTGAGTCCTTGCCGAGGAGCAGGTCCAGGAAGGCCCGGGCACGGAGTACGTCCATGTCGCCCTCAAGGCCGGACTTCTTTAGCTCCCTGGCCCAGGCGGTGATCCGCTGATCGGCGGCCAGGACCTCGTCGGGCGGCAGTTCGTGGCCCGCCAGCGCGGCGTTTCCGCTGTCTTCGGCCCATCGCTCCACCCGCGCGTCCTTCGCCGCCGCTTCCCGCCGCCTCTTCGCCTTCCTCGGCGCGACCTCCATCACCGCGCGGGCGATCGCGGCGCGCAGCGCGCCCGGGGTCAGCCGCCCGGCCCGGCCCAGCACCAGCTGCTCGGCCGCGCGAGCCTCGGCCGGGTCCAGGACGGACGTGGCGCGGGCGATGATCGCCGCCTTGGACTGGCGCAGGGTCCCGTCGCGGCAGGCGGCCTTGGTGCCGGGCAGCTTCACTTCGAGGTCATAGGCCAGGCCCAGCATCGCGTCGGCGGCCGGGCGGGACTCGGCCAGCACCCCGGCCACCTCGGCGCTGATGGATTCATCCCAGGATTCCGGCATCCGCGCCGGGCCCTCGAGGGGACTGCCGGGGCGCGGGCGGCGGCGGATGAACTCGGCCATCGCCGCCAGCTTGCGGGCGGCCACGTAGGCTTCGACCCGGTCCCAGGCCGCGATCGCCCCGGCTACCTCGTCGTCGCAGGCACCTTCGTAGCGGTCGTCGTCTCCGGCCGCCTCGGCGGCGAACCCGGCCAGCGCCCCGCATCCGGGCATGGTGTCCAGCAGCATCCCGGCCGCGAACCCGGCGGCACGGCTCCGGAATTCCCCGGGACGACGCTGCGCTGAACCGGGCTGTCCCGGGCCCCGCCGATCGTCGGCGACGGGCGTCCCGCCGGGTAGCCCGCGCCGGACCGCCCGTGCGGCCAGCGCGGCCTCCTCCGCGGTGATCTCCCGGCACTCGGCGATGATCGCGTCCAGGTCCGCATCCCACGGCGCGGCGTCGTCCGGCTCCTCCTCATCCGGATCACGCTGGTTCTCCACCGACTCGCACCAGAGTAGCCAGTCCTCCTCCGCCTGGCGGGGATCCCCGTCCCGCCCAGGCTCCGGAGAAACCGGCTGCTGGAGCATATACACCGCCCGTTCGGAGTGATGATCTTGAAATAAGAATCTATAGAACATAATATCGTATCGAGAGTAAACAGGCAAGAAAATAGCCATATTCGAATTAATTTATTAGAGTTATTCATGTGACGTCTGCGACCGGTTGGGAATTAGGCGCGAATCCGTTTATGAACGTCGCGTCAGGTACCCTCCGGCCCCTGAATGGACACCGCCATACGCTTTCCTCCATGGCCGAAGAATGGCGGGTAAGTCTGGTTATCGGTGCCGGCGGGAGCACCGTAAAGGGATCCCGTTATCGCGATCTTCTGCGCGCTCGCCTGGGCGATGACGTGGCGGTCTCCGCGGGCAGGATGCACCTGTTCTTGTACGCGGGGTCGGCGAAGGCGGCCGACGAGGCCGGGCAGGTGACCCGGGCCGTGCTCGAGGAGCACGGTCAGTTCGCGGAGGTCCGGGTCGAGCGCTGGGACCCGTCCGGCGGGGAATGGCGGGACCCCGATGAGCCGGCTGAACACGAAGATCCCCCGGAGCCAGGCCGCCTGCAGACGACGGCGGTCGCGTTCATCAAGGGGGCCGGTCAGGCCCTCGCGCGGGGTGACCTCGCCTAGAGCAGGCCGGCGGGGGCGGGGACGATGCGCGAGCGCAGGTATTCGCCGAGGCCCTTGGCCTGGGCGTCGGGGCGGGTGGTGCCGGACACGCCGGGCGCGAGCAGGCCGGGCACGACGAAGTTGAGGGCGAGGAGGTTCGGCAGTTCGTAGCGCTCGACCGGCAGGCTGGCCGCCTCGGTGAGCAGGCCTTTGAACCTGTCCACGGTCAGGTAGCCGGCTAGCCACGCGTACGCCTCTGGGCTGACGGCCCACAGGCCCACGTTGGCGGCGCCGCCTTTGTCGCCGGACCGCGCGCCGCACAGCCACCCGAGCGGTACGTCCCGGAACGGGGCGGGCGGCGGGGCGGGCACGGCGGGCCGAGGGCCGGGGACGGGCGCGGCCGCGGCATACGAAAGATCGGATGTATGCCGAACGGCCTGGGTTTCACCGCCCGGCAAATGGACCTGCTGCGTGACCACGGCGGCCGGGATCAGCGCGGGCCAGTAGACGCCGAACGCACTCGCCGCGGTGGGCGGCGTCGTGGTGTGGAAGCCGGCGTAGCCGGCCAGCGCGAGCTCGACCGCGGCGTTGGAGAACGCGCGGCCTACCTTGCGCTCGTCGGGGTCCTTGACGGTGATCCGCAGGTGCGCGGTGGCCTGCTCGTTGGTCGGCGCGTCCGGGTGGTCGAAGCGGAGCAGGCGGACGTCGAACTCACCGAACTGTCCGGTACCGCCGAGCACCTCGGTCAGCAGCGCGATGGCGTGCTCGGCCTTCTCCTCGATGTCCAGGCCGGTCAGCACCATCGTGGTGGTGTTGCGGTAACCGCCGAGCATGTTAAGCGCGACCTTGAGGGTGTCCGGTGGCGGGCTGCCCCGGGTCCCGGTCAGCGCGACCCGGTCCGGGCCTTGGAGCGTCAGCCGGATGGTGTCGAAATGCGCGACGACGTCGGGGTTCAGGTAGGCGGGATCGCCGATCTCGTAGAGCAGCTGGGCGGTGACGGTGCCCGTCGAGACGACGCCGCCGGTGCCGTCGTGCTTGGTGATGACGCTGCTGCCGTCGTCGGCGACCTCGGCGATCGGGAACCCCGGGTAGCGGCGGTTGGTGATCTCGGCCGGGAAGCTGTAGTTGCCGCCGGTCGCCTGCGGGCCGCACTCGATGACGTGCCCGGCGGCGACCGCTCCGGCCAGGGCGTCCCAGTCGTCCCGGCGCCAGCCGTGCCACCACGCGGCGGGCCCGGTGACCAGGCTCGCGTCGGTGACCCGGGGGCAGACCACCACGTCCGCGCCGGCCTGCAGCGCCGCGGTGATGCCCCAGCCGCCGAGGTAGGCGTTGGCGGTGACCACGGGCAGGTCCGCCTTGGCCAGCGGGACCCCGGTGTCGAGGTTGACGAGATCGTGGCCCGTGGCCTGCAGGTCGCCGAGGACCGGGATCAGGTCGTCGCCGGTGAGATAGGCGACGCTCGTGTTCAGCCCGAGCCGGCCGGAGAGTTCGGTGAGCTTCGCGGCCAGGCCCGCGGGGTTGAGGCCGCCGGCGTTGGCGACGACCTTGATGCCCCGCTCCAGGCACATCCCCAGCACTTCCTCCATCTGCCGCAGGAACGTGGTCGCGTAACCCAGGCCGGGGTCTTTCTGTCGCGCCTTCCACAGGATCAGCATGGTCAGCTCGGCCAGGTAATCGCCGGTCAGCACGTCGACCGGGCCCGCGAGCATCTCCCGGGCGGCGGCGAGGCGGTCACCGTAGAACCCGGAGCAGTTCGCGATGCGCACCGGCCTAGTCATCAGCGGACCTCCGCGGGGGCCGGCCGGTGCCCGCCGTGCCCGCGAAGGCCTGGGCGATCGCCATCCACTCGATGGCGGCCGGGCCCTCGATGGCCAGGGCGAGGTCGTTGCGGTGCCTGCGCTGGGTCACCAGCAGGCAGAAATCCAGCGCCGGGCCGCTTATCCGGTTGTCCGCCTGGTCGGGACCCCACGTCCATGTGCCGCCATCCGGGCCGGTGAGCTCGACCCGGACCGGGGTCTGCGGCAAGGTTTTGCCGTGCACGGCGTAGCTGAACGCGCGGGCGCCGACGCCGATGTGGGCGACGTGGCGCAGCCGGTCCGTGGGCTCACGGGTGACACCGAGGGCATCGGCGATGTCCTGGGTGTGCGCCCAGGTCTCCATGATCCGGGCGGTCAGCGACGACGCGGCGCTCATGGCGGGGCCGAACCAGGGTAGCCGGGCTCGGGGGTCAAGATTTTTGAACGTGTTCAAAAGGTCGGCCCGGGCTGTGTCGAACCAGTCGAGCAGCTCCGAACCGCTGCGGTCGCGGAACCGGACGGCGATCGCGTCGGGGTTGATGCCGCCGCTGGCTTCGGCCTCGGCGAGTTCGGCCTTGAACTGCTCGGGGCGGAGCGCGGACTGGACCGTGACCTCGTCGAAGTAGGCGAGGTGGCTGATCTGGTCGGCGATGTCCCAGCCCGCCGCGGGTGTGGGCGTGTGCCATCCGGCCTCGTCCAGCCCGGCCACCAGCGCGCGGGTGACCGCCGACTCGGCGGCGAGGTCGGCCGCGAGCGCGGTCATGTCGGCGGGCACGTCACTGTCCTGGAGTTTCGAGTACCGCGAGGACCTGGCCGGTGCTGACCTGCTCCCCCGCCTTGGCCCGGAGTTCGGCCAGCACGCCGTCGGCGGGCGCGCTGACGGTCTGCTCCATCTTCATCGCCTCCAGCACCAGGATCGGCTGGCCCGCGGTGACCACCGCGCCGGGTTCGGCCAGCACCCGCAGGACCAGGCCGGGCATCGGGGCCAGCAGCGACCCGGCGGGCGCCAGCTTGGCCGGATCGCCGAACCGCGGGGTCTCCGACAGCGCGGTCGAGCCGTCGCTGGCGTCGACGTAGGTGTCGGTGCCGACGCGGTGGACCCGGTAGACCCGCCGGGTGCCGTCGATCTCCAGGTCGACCACGTCCGGGCCGGCCGCGAGGACGAACGCCTGCAGGGCGACGCCGTCGACCTCGGCGTCGACGCGGTCCCCGCGGATCCGGTAGGTCACCTCGCGGGGCTCGCCGGCCGCGGTGTAGCTGACGCGCTGCGGGGCGGAGAAGACGTTGCGCCAGCCGGACGGCATCGTGCCGAGCACCGGGGTCTCGGCGCGGTGCCGCGCCTGCCGGGCGAGGGCCGCGGCCAGCGCGTGGGCGGCGGAGGGTTTCGCGGCCCCAGCGACGAGGGACGCGGGGTCGTGGCGGGTCAGGTAGCCGGTGTCGGTGCCCCCGGCGAGGAACTCCGGCTCGCGCAGGATCGCGACGAGCAAGTCGCGGTTCGTGGTCATGCCGTGGATCGCAGCCCGGCCCAATGCGCGGGCTAGCCGCCGCGCCGCGTCGGCCCGGGTGGGGCCGTGCGCGATCACCTTGGCCAGCATCGCGTCGTAGTGCGGGCTCACCGCCGAGCCGTCGCGGAAGCCGGTGTCGACCCTGATACCCGGAGCCGGCGGGAAGGCGAAGCGGTACAAGGTCCCGGTTGTGGGGACGAAGCCCGCGGGTACGTCCTCGGCGTAGAGCCGGACCTCGATCGCATGGCCGCTGATCCGCGCCTGGCGGGCCGAAGCCGGCAGCGGCTCGCCTTCGGCGATGCGCAACTGCAGCTCCACCAGGTCCAGGCCGGTGACCTCCTCGGTGACCGGGTGCTCGACCTGGAGCCTGGTGTTCATCTCCAGGAAGTAAAAGCCCCCGTCACGGTCCAGCACGAACTCGACGGTGCCCGCTCCGGTGTAGCCGATCGCCCAGCCGGCCGCGACGGCCGCGGCGGTCAGCGCGTCGCGAAGGTCATCGTCGACGGCCGGGGACGGGCACTCCTCCACGATCTTCTGGTAGCGGCGCTGGATCGAGCACTCGCGCTCGAACAGGTGGACCACATCGCCGTTGGCGTCACCGAGGATCTGGACCTCGACGTGCCGGGGGTCGGTGACGAACCGCTCCAGGAACACGGTGCCGTCGCCGAACGCGGAGGCCGCCTCGCGACGCGCGCTGCTCACCGCCTCGGCCAGCTCCGCCGGGTCGGCGACCAGCCGCATACCGCGGCCGCCGCCGCCAAAGGCCGCCTTGACCAGCAGCGGGAAGCCAACGGCCGCGCCCGCGGCGGAAACCTGGTCCAGGTCGGTGGTGTCGGTGACGGTGGCGCTGGGCAGGACGGGCACGTCCGCCTCCGCCATGATCGCCTTCGCCCGTACCTTGTCGCCCATCGCCTCGATGGTCTCGGGCCGGGGGCCGACAAAGGTCAGCCCCGCGTCGGCGCAGGCCCGTGCGAACCCGGCGTTCTCCGAGAGGAACCCGTAGCCGGGGTGGACCGCGTCCGCGCCGGCGGTCGCGGCCGCGGCGACGATCAGGTCGCCGCGCAGGTAGGTGTCGGCGGGCGCCGCGCCGGGCAGCCGGACCGCCTCGTCGGCCAGCGTGACGTAGGGCGCGGCGGCGTCCGGGTCGGAGTAGACCGCGACGGTGGCGATGCCGAGCGCGTGCGCGGACCGCATGATCCTGGCCGCGATCTCGCCGCGGTTGGCGATGAGAAGCTTGGTAATAGCGGGCACCCGCATCACATCCGGAAGACGCCGAAGCCGCGGCGGCCGGCCACCGGGCCGCTGTGCACGGCCGACAGGGACATGCCGAGGACGGTCCTGGTGTCGCGGGGGTCGATGATGCCGTCGTCGTAGAGCCGCGCGGTGACGAAGAAGGAGTGCGACTCGGCCTCGATCTGGGCCTCGATCTCCGCGGTGCGGGTCCGGTCCGCCTCCTCGTCGAACGGCCGTCCGGTGGCCGCCGCGGACGCCCGGCCGACGATCGACATCACCCCGGCGAGCTGGGCCGCGCCCATCACGGCGAGCTTGGCGCCCGGCCAGGCGAACATCAGCCGCGGGTCGTAAGCCCGCCCGGACATGCCGTAGTTGCCCGCGCCGAACGAGGACGCCATGTTGATCGTCAGGTGCGGGACCGCCGAGTTGGTCACCGCGTTGATCATCTTCGCGCCGTCCTTGATGATGCCGCCCTGTTCGTAGCTGGCACCGACCATGTACCCGGTCGTGTTCTGCAGGAAGACCAGCGGCGTGTCGGTGGAGTTGGCCAGCAGGATGAACTCGCTGGCCTTCTTGGCCTCCTCGCTGAACAGCACGCCCCGGTGGTTGGCCAGCACCCCGACCGGGTATCCGTGCACCCGCGCCCACCCGGTCACCAGCGAGGTGCCGTACAGCGGCTTGTACTCGTCGAACTCGGAGCCGTCCACCACGCGGGCGAGGACCTCGCGCGGGTCGAACGGCACCTTCACGTCCGCGGACACGACGCCGAGGATCTCGTCCGGGTCGTAGCGCGGGTCGGCCGCGGGCCCCGGCGGCGGCCCGTGCTTGCGCCAGTTGATCCGGGCCATGATGTCGCGGCCCAGCCGGATCGCGTCGAGCTCGTCGACGGCGAAGTAGTCCGACAGCCCGGACACGCGGGAGTGCATCTCGGCGCCGCCCAGCGACTCGTCGTCGGATTCCTCGCCGGTCGCCATCTTCACCAGCGGCGGGCCGCCGAGGAACACCTTGGCCTGCCCGTCCACCAGGACCGCGTAGTCGCACATGCCGGGCACGTACGCGCCGCCCGCGGTCGAGTTGCCGAAGACCAGCGCCACGGTGGGAATGGCGAGCCCGGACAGCTCGGTGAGCTCGTGAAAGATCCGGCCGGCCGGGACGAACAGGTCGGCCTGCGTCGGCAGGTCCGCGCCGCCCGACTCCACCAGGTTCATCACCGGCAGCCGGTTGACCCGGGCGATCTCCAGGGCCCGCAGGGTCTTGCGCAGCGAGTACGGGTTCATCGCGCCGCCGCGCACGGTCGGGTCGTGCGCGATGATCACGCACTCGACACCGGAGATCACCCCGATCCCGGTCACGATGCTGGCGCCGACGGTGAAGCCGGTGCCCCACGCGGCCAGCGCGGACAGCTCAAGGAACGGGCTGTCCGGGTCGACGAGCAGCTCGATCCGCTCCCGGACCAGCAGGCGGCCCCGGTCGCGATGCCGCTGCTGGTAGCGCTCGCCGCCGCCGGCGATGGCCTGCTCGAGCTGCTTGCCGAGCTCGTCGAGGAGCGCGAGCTGGGCGGCCCGGTTGGCGCGGTAGGTCTCGCCGTCCGGGTCGACGTGGGAGGTGAGGACCGGCACGCGGTCAGCCCTCCTCGTAGTATTTCGAGTGCTCGGAGCGCACGACGTTCTTCTGGATCTTGCCGGTGGAGGTCTTGGGCAGCTCGCCGACGAGGATGACCGCCTTGGGCACCTTGAAGCCATCCAGCCGTTGTTTCAGCGCGGCGATCAGCCCGGCGGGGTCGATCGTCTGGCCGGGCTTGGGCACCACGAACGCGGTGATCGCCTCGCTCCAGCGCTCGTGCGGCAGGCCCACCACGACCGTTTCGGCTACCCCCGGATCGGCGGCGTAGATCGCCTTCTCCACCTCGATCGAGGCGACGTTCTCGCCACCGGTCTTGATCACGTCCTTATGCCGGTCGGTGAACCACAGCACGCCGTCGTCGCCGAAGTAGCCCACGTCACCTGAGTGGAACCAGCCGTGCGCGAACGCCTGGTCGGTCGCCTCCTCGTTGTGCAGGTAGCCGGACATCGTGCTCGGACCGCGGTAGACGATCTCGCCGGCCTCGCCGGGCGGCAGCAGCGCGCCGTCCGGCCCCATGATGGCGACCTGGACGCCGACCAGCGGGGTGCCGACGGCGCCAGTGTGGGAGAGCTGGTGCTCGGGCCGGAACAGCGTGGTGCACGGGCTCATCTCGGTCTGCCCGAACAGCAGCGCGAAGTCGCAGCCGAACCCGGTCAGGCTTCGGCGAATCAGGTCGTCCGGCATCGGCGCCATCGCGTAGACGGCCCGGCGCAAGCTGGACAGGTCATATTCGGCGAAGGCCGGGTGGTCCAGCATGGCGCGGTACATCATGGGGAGGCCGAAGATCTGGGTGATCTGCTCGTCCTGGACCAGGTCGAGCAGAGCCGCCGGGTCGAATCCGCGCATGACGTAGATGGTCGCGCCGACCATGACCGCGGGCGTGCAGAAGGCGTTCAGCTGCGCGGTGTGGAACATCGGCATCATCGCGGCGAACCGGTCGTCGAAGCGCCAGCCGGAGTCCAGCGCGCCGGACATCGACTCCAGGTAGATCGCCTTGTGCGAGCCGACCACGCCCTTGGGGAAGGACGTGGTGCCCGAGGTGTACAGGTAGCTCAGCGCGTCATTGTCGTCGACAAAAGCCTGCGGCTCTTGACTGTCGTCGGCGGTTAGGGCTTGGAGATCGCGGGGAACGACGATCACGTCGGTGACCTCGGGCACCTTGGCCACGGCGTCCTGCATCGCGGTGACGAGCTGAGACTCGATGACGATCCCGCGGGCTTGCGAATGGCCGAGCACGTAGGCCACCTCGTCCGGCCGCCAGCCCAGGTTGACCGGCACGCAGACCACGCCGAGCTTGGCGCACGCGAAGTAGACGGCGAGGAAGTCGGCGCTGTTGCCGGAGGCCAGTGCGAGCGCGGCACCGCGCTCGTACCCCAGGCCGGCCAGGCCGTGCGCGAGCCGGTTGACGTAGGCGTTGAACTCGGCGTACGTGAAGCGGCGGTCGCCGTCCACCACCGCGAGCTGAGCGGGCCGGCTCGCCGCGGTTCGCGTCAGGCTGTCGCCGACGTTGATCCGGCCGATGAGGTTACGCGCGAGGTCCACGGCGGCTCCTCTTAGTACGAGTCTTATGTACGAGTCTTAGTACGAGCGGGGCAGGCCCAGGCTGTGCTGGGCGACGTAGTTGAGGATCATCTCCCGGTTGACCGGAGCGATGCGCAGCAGCCGCGCCAGGCCCCAGTAAGGAATGAGGCCGTACTCACTGGCCAGGCCGTTCCCGCCGTGTGCCTGGACGGCCGCGTCGACGGCGGCGATCGCGGCTTCGGCGGCGGCGTACTTGGCCATGTTGGAGGACTCTCCCGCGGGCTGGCCGTGGTCGTGCTGCCAGGCGGCCTGCCTGATCATCAGCGCGGCGAGCTCGGTCTCGATCTTGGCCTTGGCCAGCGGGTGCGAGACGCCCTGGTGGGTGCCGATCGGCTCGGCCCAGACCTTTCGCTCGGCGGCATACCGCGCCGCGGCGCCCAGGGCATAACGCGCGATCCCGACGCCGAGGGCGGCTCCGGTGATCCGTTCGGGATTCAGGCCGTGGAAAATCTGCCGGAACCCCTCCCCTTCCTCGCCGACCAGGGCGCCCGGGCCGACCCGGACGCCGTCGAAGTGCAGGGTGAACTGGCGTTCCGGCAACAGCAGGTCGACCGGGAGCAGGTGCTTGTCCAGGCCCGCGGCGTCGGTCGGCACGATGAACAGGGACAGCTGGCCGCCGCGCTCGTCCTGCCCGGTCCGCGCGACCACCAGGATGGCCTCGGCCTCGTCGACCCCGGAGATGTAGTACTTGGTGCCGTGCAGGACCCAGTCGGGGCCGTCTCTGCGCGCCGTGGTGGAGATGCGCAGGGTGTTCGAGCCGGCGTCCGGCTCGGTGATGGCGAACACCATCTTGACCGCGCCGCTGGCCAGGCCGGGCAGCCAGGTCCCGCGCTGCTCGTCGGTGCCGAACTCGGAGATCATCTCGGCCGAGATCGCGGCCGACACGAGCAGCAGGAGCAGCGGCGTGCCCGCGGCGGCGATCTCCTCGCAGACCAGGGCGAGTTCGGTCAGGCCTCCCCCGCCCCCGCCGTATTCCTCCGGTATGTTGACGCCGATGAACCCGGCGTCCCCGAGGGCCTGCCACAGCTCGGCGCAGGGGCGGCGCGCCGCGGCCCGTTCGGCGTAGTAGCGCGGCCCGAACTTGGCGGCGATGCCGGCCACGGCGGCCCGGAGCGCCCGGTGTTCCTCCGGTTCGGCAAAGTCCATGTGGCCCGTCCCTAAATGTGACTCACCATTCACTAGCGACCTTAGCGCCTGGATGCAACACTAGCCAGATGACGGCGCAGGCAACATCGGCTTCGTCCCGGAACGGAGCCCGGGGCGCTCCGGAACGGCCGGCCCGGCGGCGCGATCCGGGGCGGAAGGAACGGATCCTGGTGGCGGCGGCCTCGCTTGGCGCCCGGCGCGGCTTCGACGCGATCTCCATGGCGGACATCGGCGCCGAGGCCGGCATCGTCGGGTCCGGCGTCTACCGGCACTTCGACAGCAAGACCGCGATCCTGGTCGCCATGGCCGACCGCGTGATGGACCGGCTGATGACCAGGGCGGCGGCGATCATCGCGGCCGGGCTCGACGAGGGCCAGACCCTGACGCTGCTGGTACGCGACCACATCGAGGTGGCGCTGACCGACCGCGACGCGCTCGCCGTCTACCACCGTGAGGTGCGCACCCTGCCCGAGGACGAGCGGCGCAGGCTGAGCCGGGCGCAGCGGCACTACATCGAGGAGTGGGTGCACCTGCTGGCGCCGCTGCGGCCGGACCTGACCGGCGGGGAGGTACGGCTGGCCGTGCACGCGGCGATCGGCGCGATCCAGTCGACGCTGTTCTTCCGCAGCGGGCTGGCCGACGAGCGCCTCACCGAGCTGCTCGAGGGCATGGCGCACGGCTGTCTCGGCACGGATCCCGCGGTTTTAGGTAAATTACCTCAGGGATGAGCGTCCCAGTGGCGGCGTAGCGCCGCGGTGAGCTCCACGGCCCGCTCGTCAGGGAAGAACAGGCGGCCTCCGTCGATCTCCACGACCTCGGTGGCACCGGCGATGGCGTCGCGCAGCCAGTAGGCCCACTTGGGGCGGAAGAAAATGTCGTCGGTGCCCCAGACGATCAGGGTGGGGACCTGCAGCCGCGCCAGCGCGGGCTCGACCGCCAGCAGGTCACGGGCGTGCAGCGAGACCAGCAGGCGCTGGCCCTGGCGGGCTGCCTTCGGGGTGCGGGTCTGCGCTTCCAGCCAGAAGCGCGCGATGTCCTCGGGCAGGTTGCTGATGTCCTGGTAGGTGCGGCCGAAGACGCGCTTCCTGGTCTTCGGGTTGCCGGGCGCCATCAGCCGGGGGGCGAGGCGGGCATGCAGGCCCATGCGGGCCAGCCAGACCGCGGGCAGCAGCGCCTTGGGCGGCACGTTGTCGTGCGCCTCGCAGTTGGTGAGGGTCAGCGTGTGCAGGCGTTCGGGGTGACCGGCGGCGAATACCTGCGTGACGGCACCGCCGGTGTCGTTCGCGACCATGTCGAAGTCGGTCAGCTCGAGCGCGTCGCAGCAGTCGGCGACGAAGCGGGCCAGCCCTGGCAGGGTGAAGTCCTGGTCGGCTGCGGCCGGGGTATAGCCGTGCAGCGGCAAGTCGACAGCTAGGCACCGGCGCTCGCCGTCGAGCTGGGCGATCACGTTCCGCCACAAGTAGCTGCTGGTGCCGACGCCGTGCACGAACAGCACCGGGCGGCCGGGACCGCCGGTATCGACGTAGCTGGCGGGACCGGACCGGGTCCGCACCTGGCTGCGGTACTTGTCTAGGCGTTCCATCTCGCTGGTCATGGTTCTCCCTCGTTGTTCTCCCACGTTGGACGGCCGCCGGGTACAGTAGCCGTAAAGACCGACTGACGGTCTAACTCTTACAAACCGACGATCGGTCTGTCAATTGAATTGGGGACGGATGAACAAGAACGTCGAGCGGGGCCGGGCCACCCGGGCGCACGTGCTCGAGGTCGCGACCCGGCTGTTCGCCGAGCACGGCTACGACGGCACGTCGATCGAGACGGTGCAGGCCAGCGCCGGTGTCAGCCGCGGCTCGCTCTACCACCACTTCCCGGGCAAGGAGGCGCTGTTCTGGGCGGTCCTGGAGGAGGTCGGCGCCCGCATCGCCCGGCAGGAGGAGGACATCGCCAGGGATGCCCCGGACCCGGTCGCGATGCTACGGGCAGGCGCCCTGGCGTGGATCCGGCTGGCCGGCGACCCGGTCGTCCGGCAGATCATGCTGATCGACGCGCCCGCCGTGCTGGGCTGGCAGCGGTGGCGGGAACTCGACGAGCAGGGCCCGCTGGGGGCGATCAGGGATGCCCTCGGGTACGCCGCCGCGACGGGCCGGATCGAGCACGCTCACGTGGACACGTTCGCTCACATCGCGCTGGCCGCCGCCAACGAGGTCGCCATGATGATCGCCCGCGCGGACGACCCGGCCGCCGCGCTCACCGCCGGCGAGAGCGCCTTCGCCGAGTTCCTCGACCGCCTGCTCGGCGAGGCTCCCCCGGCCGCGAGCTAACTACCAGCCGCGAGCTCGCTACCGGCCCGGTCGGACGGACCACGGAACTGGTCAGCTGGCGAGCGCCCAGTTTCCCGTCGCCGCGGTTTCTGCATCAGTGGCAGGTGACAAACGCCAACCACAAGGGAGAACCGAGATGGGAAAGATCGTCGTCAGCGAGAACGTCTCGCTCGATGGAGTGACCCAGGACCCGACCGGCGAAGAGGGCTTCGGGCACGGCAGCTGGTTCGGCCGGATCGGGGACAAAGACCGCGAAGCCTGGGCAAAGATGGAGCTCGACGAGGCGCTGGGCGCCGAGGCCCTGCTGCTGGGCCGGCGGAGCGACGAGTGGTTCGCGACGCGCTGGCTGTCCCGGAGCGGCGACTGGGCGGACAGGCTGAACAGCCTGCCCAAGTACGTCGTGTCCTCGACTCTGGAAGAGCCCAGGTGGACCAATGCGACGGTTCTGACGGGCGACGCGGCGGACGCGGTCTCGAAGCTGAAGCAGGAGCTAGACGGGGACATCGTCGTCTACGCCAGCACCCAGCTCGTCCACACGCTCATGGAGCACGACCTCGTCGACGAGCTACGGCTGACGGTCTACCCGGTCGTGCTCGGGGCCGGCGAGCGCCTCTTCGGCCAGACCAGCGACTCCAGACCCCTGCGTCTCGTCAGCACCCAGACCATCGGTGACGGTCTCGCCTTCCTCACCTACGAGCGTGTCCGGAACGCCTAAGAGCGTCCGGGACCCTAAGAGCGTCGGGGACCCTAAGAGCGTCGGGGCATCTATCGGTAGAACGTTCCAATTTCGCTCGGGCGTCACTCTCGGCCCTACCCGACGGCCGGGTGCCATGACCGGCGGGACGATCGCATCATTGCGGATATCTGCACCCCTGATCAGGGG
>Ga0207683_10000265_pt1 | contig 46746 bp, 48 predicted proteins | sample KBSM73metaG_FD_184333 | JGI IMG/M metagenome (GOLD analysis project Ga0207683, IMG submission 184333) | Miscanthus rhizosphere microbial communities from Kellogg Biological Station, Michigan, USA - KBS M7-3 metaG (SPAdes) (version 2) | ecosystem: Host-associated > Plants > Roots > Rhizosphere >...
CAGGCCCGCGCCGCGCTGGCGGCCGACCGCGTCGATCTCGTCGATGAACACGATGCAGGGCGCGTTCTTCTTCGCCTGCTCGAACATGTCGCGCACGCGCGCAGCGCCCACGCCGACGAACATCTCGACGAAGTCGGAGCCCGAGATCGAGAAGAACGGGACTTTGGCCTCGCCGGCGATTGCCTTGGCGAGGAGCGTCTTGCCGGTGCCCGGCGAGCCCACCATCAGGACGCCGCGGGGAATGCGGCCGCCGAGCTTCTGGAACTTGGACGGGTCGCGCAGGAACTCGACCAGCTCGGCCACTTCCTCCTTGGCCTCGTCGCAGCCGGCGACGTCCGCGAACGTGACGGTGTTGTTCGACTCGTCGAGCATCCGCGCCTTGCTCTTGCCGAAGCTGAACGCGCCGCCCCTGCCGCCGCCCTGCATCTGGCGCATGAAGAAGATCCACACGCCGATGAGCAGCAGCATCGGGAACCATGAGATGAAGATCTGCGCGAGGAAGCTCTGCTCCTCTTCCGGCTTCGCTTCCACCTTGACCCCGTACTTGACGAGGTCGCCGACCATCCAGATGTCGCCGGGGCTGTACGTGACGTAGCGCTTCTTGTCGGTCGATTGCCACTTGATCGTGCGGCCCTCGACGCTGGCCGATTCGACCTTGCCCGCCTTCGCCGAGTCCATGAACTCGGAATACGAGACGGAGTCCTTGTTGCCCTGGCGGGCGTCGAACTGCTTCACGACCGTGAGGACCACGAGGCCGATGACGAGCCAGATGCCGATGTTCTTCAGCAGATTGTTCAAGCTTTGCTCCTGGCCGCCCATGCGGGGCGAGCCTTCAACAAGGTGGGGCCGATGACCACGATTTTAGCGCTTAAGCCCTTCATCCGCCAGCCAAAACAGGCATCTTTCATGCCAGCGTAATTGACCGGCAGCAGGCTGACATCAGGAAAATTCATCCGTGGAAACAATGCTCAGGCGCCACGGCGCCCTTTGGCGACCAGGAATATCTCGCGGCTGCGGTCTCGCGACGCCTTGGGCTTTCTCACGTAGACCTTGGAAAAGCGGGTGGCGACGGCCTTCTGGAACTCGGCCAGTCCGGAGCCCTGGAACACCTTGACGGCAAAGTCTCCTCCGGGTTGCAGATGTTGACAGGCAAAGTCGTAGGCCAGTTCAGCCAGGTGGACGCTTCGCGCCTGGTCGACGGGATCGATACCGGACAAGTTGGGGGCCATGTCCGACACCACAAGCTGGACACGGGCATCGCCCAGGGCCTGCTGGACGGCGGCCAGTCCTTCGTCGGAGGCGAAATCGGCCTGGACGAAGCTGACGCCGGCGAGCCCGGTCATCGGCAGGATGTCCACGGCGACGATCGTCGCGCCGGCCGGCAGCCGCTCGCGCAGCACCTGCGACCAGCTTCCAGGCGCGGCGCCGAGGTCGACCACGACGCGCACGTCGCGAAACAGCTGGTCCTTCTCGGCGAGCTCGATCAGCTTGAACGCCGCGCGGGACCGGTAACCGCGACGGGTCGCTTCCTGCACGTAGGGGTCGTTGACGTGCTCGTTCATCCACGCCTTGTCGAAGCGGTGCTTCTTCCGGGAGGGGTTGAGCGGGCCGGCCATCGCGGGTCCGACTGTAGCAGGGCCCTCGGTTACACTTCGACCATGCCCACGCTCACTTCCGCCGCGCGCCGCGCGCTGCGCGCCAACGCCCACGCGCTTCACCCTGTCGTCGCCGTCGGCCAGCACGGCCTGACACCCGCGGTCATGAAGGAAATCGACCTCGCGCTGAAGGCCCACGAACTCATCAAGGTGCGCGTGTTCGACGACGACCGCGAGGCGCGCGAGGCGCTGCTCGCGAAGGTCTGCGCGGAGCTCGACTGCGCGCCCGTCCAGCACATCGGCAAGCTGCTGGTGGTGTGGCGACCCAACCCGCCCGCCCCGCCCGCTGCGAAAAAACCGCCGCGATCGACGAAGTCCGCCGCCAAGACATCCACCGGTCCGCGGACACGCGCGGGAGCCGGCACGAAGCCGCCGGGCGGTGCCTCCCACGAAGGCGGCGCCGGTGCGCGGCGCCGCCGCGCCGCCACGGCTGCCGCGGAAGCGCCTGCCCCGGCCGGCCGGCGCCAGCGTTCCCGCGCCGGGACGGCCGCGCCCGCGGCGCCGGCCACGCGCGGCGCGCCGTCGCGCCGCCGCCGTCGCATCGTCAAGTCGTAGTGCCGGCGTGGCGCGCGGCCGGCTGCGCATCGGGCTGGTCGCGAGCCGCCTCCATCGCGACGGACCGGATGCGGCGCTGCTTCGCCTGCTCGCGCCGCTCGAGCAGGACCTCCGCGCCACGCTGAAGCCCGAGTTCCTCGTCGTCGGGCAGACGTTCGACGCGCTCGCCGAGGCGCGCGTGCTGGAAGGCTACGACGGCCTGCACCGGCTGCCCGCGCGCCGCGACGGCGGCCTCATCCACCTGGTCGCGGGCGTCGTCGCCGAGGCCCCGGAGCGCAGCCTCGACGCGATCGTCTACCTGCTCGATCCCGACGATCCGACGTCGGTGTTTCCCGAGGGCCAGGCGCTGAAGCGCGAATGCGTGATCCACGAGGTGCCGTTCGTGTCGACGCTAGCGCATGCGAGCGAATGGTTCGAGCTCCTTCGCATTTCGCACGGGCTGCCGCGAAACCCGACATTCGACCCCTGGTTCGATTTCGGGCGCCAGCGCGTCGCGCTGGTCGCGCACGACGCGCGCAAGGATGCGATGCGGGAGTTCGTGCGCGCGCATTTCGAATTCTTCGACCGCTTCGAGGGACGCATCGCGACCGGCACCACGGGCGGCCTGCTGAACGCGCTCGCGGACGAGATCCGCGGCCCGCGGACGGCGCCGTGGGTGCGCCGCTTTCGCTCCGGCCCGGTCGGCGGCGACGCGGAGATCGCGCTCGAGATCCTCCAGGGCCGCTGCCAGCGGATCGTGTTCTTCGAGGATCCGCACGTGGCGCGCGAGCACGAGGCCGACATCCAGCTGCTGGAGCGCTCCGCGCGCATCGCCAGCGGGCGCGCGACGTGCGTGAGCGACGAGGCGACCGCCGCCCGGTGGGTCGCGGGCTGCGAGGCGCGCGAGGCCGCGCGCTAGGATCCTGCGGCGCGACTCCGCCGCGCTCAGCGCCTCGCGGCGATGCGCGCGGCGAGGTCGAACGCCTGCTCGAGGCCGCCGCTGTTGGCGACGTTGCGCCCGACGATGTCGAACGCGGTGCCGCTGGCGCACGTCGCCACGGGCACCGGCAAGCCCCCGTGCAGCGTGACGCCGTTGTCGAAGCCCATCAGCTTCATCGCGATCTGGCCCTGGTCGTGATACATGGACACGACGGCGTCGAAGTCGCCGCGCCGCGCGGCGAGGAACAGCGTGTCGGGCGAGAGCGGCCCGCGCGCGTCCACCCCATCGGCGCGCACGCGCGCCACCGCCGGTGCGATGACGTCGATCTCCTCGCGGCCGATGGAGCCGCCGTCGCCGGCGTGCGGGTTGAGGCCCGCCACCGCTATCCGCGGCGCCGCCACGCCCGCGGCCTTGAGGTAACGGTCGGCGATGCGCACGGCGTCGATCACGCCGCGCTCGCTGATCGCATCGGCCACGTCGCGCAGCGGAATGTGCGACGTCACCCGGGACGTCCACAGCGCGCCTGTGATGTTGAACTCGCTGACGAAGCCGCGCACGCCGAATTTTTCCTGCATGTAACGGAGCTCGTCCTCCTGCGTGAGGCCGGCGAGTCGCATCGCGTGCTTGTTGAGCGGCGCGAAGACGATGCCGTCGACGTCGCCGCGCAGCGCCGCGTCGGCCGCCGTCTCCAGCGCGCGGAACGCCGCATGCCCGCCCGCGAGCGTCGCCTCTCCCGGCGTGATCGCGGCGGCGTCGATGAGGTCGAGCGGCGCGAGGGTGGCCCTCGCATCGATGCGCACGCCGGCGACGCGCTCGCCCGCCGCGACGATCGCGGGATCGGTGTAGACGACGACGTCGGCGGCGGCGTACGTCGCCGGGCGCGCGAGGAGCTTCGCGCCAATCTCGGGGCCGATGCCGTTGGGGTCGCCGAGCAGCACCGCGAGGCGCGGCCGGCGGGTGGAAACGGACGAGGCGGCGCGCGCGCTATTCGGCACGGATGTTCGCCGTCTTGATGAGCTTGCCGAAGCGGTCGTACTCGTCGCGATTGAGCTTCGCGAACTGCTCGGGCGTGAGGTTGCCCGGCTCGCCGCCGAGACCCTTGAGGCGCGCCTGCACGTCGGGGAGCGCCAGCGTTTTCTTGAGCTCGGCCGCGAGCAGATCGACGACCGGCTTCGGCGCGCCGCCGGTGACGTAGAGTCCGTACCACGTCGTCATTTCCGCGGCCGGGTAGCCGGCTTCGGCGATCGTCGGGACGTTCGGCAGCTCCGCCGCGCGCGCGGGCGAGGTGACGGCCAGCGGCCGGAACTTGCCCGCCTTGATCTGCGGCATCGCCGACGAGGTCGTGTCGAACATCATCTGCACTTCGCCCGACAGGATGTCGACGTGCGCCTGGCTGCTGCCTTTGTACGGGACGTGCGTCGTCTTGATGCCCGCGGCCAGATCGAACGCTTCGCCGGCGATGTGCTGCGTGCTGCCGATGCCGGACGACGCGTACTTGAGGTCGCCGGGCTTTGCCTTGGCGGCCGTCACCAGATCCTGCACCGACTGGTACGGCGTGGTGGCGCCAACGACCAGAACGTTGGGGACGACCACGACGAGGCCCACCGGCTGCAGGGCCGTGAGCGGATCGAAGCCGAGCTTCATCATGTGCGGCGCGATCGCCTGCCCGGTGTTGGTGGCGACGAGCAGCGTGTAGCCGTCGGCGGGCGCCTTGGCGGTGACGTCGGCGGCGATCGTGTTCGACGCGCCGGGGCGGTTCTCGACGACGAACGGCTGCTTCAACGCCAGCTGGAATTTCTCGGCGAGCATGCGCGCGATGATGTCCGTGCCCCCTCCCGCGTTCGCGCCCACCATGATGCGCACCGGCTTCGCGGGATATGCGACGTCCGCGGCATGGGCGCCGCCTGCGATCAGGACCGTGGCAGCGGCCGTGAGCCATTTCCTCGTGTTCATTGCGTTCCTCCGGAAGCGGCGGTGGCGGCATGGCCATCGCATCGCCGGGGCATCGTACGCGTCGAGGCAATAACCGTCTAATCGTGTTTTGGCATGGTGTGATACGTTATTCGCATCACTATGCTGGAGCGAAGGTGGCGCCGAAGACAAAACCGCGCATTCCCCCCGACTGGCATCTGCGCGCGCGGCTCAAGGCCCGGCAGCTCGCGCTCCTCGTCGCCATCGCCGAGCACCGGAGCCTGCGGCGCGCCGCCGCGGAGGTCGCGGTGAGCCAGCCGGCGGCGACGCGGCTGCTGGCCGAGCTGGAAGACGCGCTCGGCGTTCGGCTGTTCGAGCGCGCCTCGTGGGGAATGCAGCCCACGCCCTACGGCGACACGCTGATCCGTTACGCGCGGGGGATGCTGACCGACCTCGCGGAGGCGCGGGACGAGATCGCCGCGCTGGCGGCCGGCGCCACCGGGCGCCTCCGGGTGGGTGCGGAAACCGGCGCAGTGCCGCGGCTGCTGACGCCGGCGCTCCGGGATGTGCGCGAAGGCCGGCCGGGCCTGCGGGTGTTCGTGCTCGTGAACACCAGCGACGTGCTGGTCGCCGCGCTGCGGCAGGGAACGCTCGACGTCGCGCTCGGCCACCTGCCGGCGCGCGCGGACGCGGCGGAGTTCGACGTCGTTCCGCTTCGTACGGATCCGCTGTGCGCGGTGGTGCGGGCGGGCCATCCGCTGGCGCGCGGGCGCCGCGTGAGCGCGGCCGCCCTCGCGGGCGTGCCGTGGATCCTGCATCCACCGGACAGTGGCATGCGCGACGAGGCCGGGGCCTTCCTGGCCCGCGCGAGCATACGGCCGGGCGGCGATCTCGTGGAAACGGTGTCGATCGTCGCGACGCTCGCGCTGCTCGAGACGACGGACGCGGCGACGGTCCTGCCGCAGGACCTTGCGGAGCACTACGCAGCGCAGGGGCTGCTGGCGCGGCTGCCGCTGCGGGTGCCGCCGGGCGGGGGCACGGTCACGGACCTGATCACGCGCCGGAGCCGCCAGCTTTCGCCGGCGGCGCAGGCGCTGGTCGCGGCGCTGCGGCAGGTGGCCGCCGCGCCGCGCTTGCGTGCTTCCTAGGCCTGGTCGGCCTCAGGCGCCCCGCGTGGCGGGGGGCGACGGACGCTGCGAGCGCCCGCGCACAAATGCCGTGGCGAGGTTCCAGGCCCGCGCGGCGGCGTCGACCACCGCTTCGGAGCGGCGCAGGTAGTCCTTCGCCCGCTCGCGCTCGGCGGTGCTCATGCCCATGCCGTCGAGTTGCGCAAAGGTCCGGGCGAGGGTGGCCTCGCTGCCGGTCTTGAGGGTGTCTTTCATCTCGGCTCCCAGAGTGTCGTCCCCGCGATTTGTTGCATCGCACAATGACAATATGGGACCCGGCCGCCGAAATCCAATCGGCATTTCCGATGGCGGCATCGTCACGGGTGATGGGCCGCTCGTCTCCCGGGGTGGAGGCTGCTGTCGGTAGCCTTGCGCGATTCGCGGCAAAAAGAGCGCGGCCGTCCCTTTGCGCCAATTCCGGGATCGAAGACGAGCAAGCGCGACGAATCACGCAGCGGCGGGGTCGGGCCCCTTGCGCGGGCGCCTGAACACTGAAGCCCGCGCGAGGGGCCCGACGCCGGCGCTCCGCATCGCGAGCCGCTGGAACCGCGCGGATGCCCTCAGGCGTAGCGGACGCCGAGGATCTCGTAGCTGCGGGTGCCGCCGGGGGCGACGACTTCCGCCGTGTCCCCTTCCGACTTGCCGATCAGCGCGCGGGCGATCGGCGAACTGACCGAGATCTTGCCGTGCTTGATGTCCGCCTCGTCGTCGCCGACGATCTGGTAGACCACGCGCTCGTCGTTGTCGTTGTCGGCCAATTCCACCGTGGCGCCGAACACCACGCGACCATCCGCGTCGAGCGCCGACGGGTCGATCACCTGCGCGTTGGCGAGCTTGCCTTCGACGTCCGCGATGCGGCCCTCGATGAAGCTCTGGCGCTCCTTCGCCGCGTCGTAGTCGGCGTTCTCCGAGATGTCGCCGTGCGAGCGCGCTTCCGCGATCGCGCGGATCACGTCGGGGCGCTCGACGGTCTTCAGTCGGACGAGCTCGGCCTTGAGGCGGGCCGCGCCTTCGGTCGTCATGGGCACTTTGGACATGGCAGTCTTTAGCTCAATCGTTCGTGCAGCGCCTGGATCGCATAAGGGACGAGGCCGCGCATGTTGGTGAGGCCGATGGCCGCGGCGCGCGCGCCCGCCATCGTCGTGTAGGTGGGCACCTGGTCGGTGAGCGCGGCGCGCCGGATCTGGTAGCTGTCCTGGATCGCCGAGCGCTTCTCCTCGACGGTATTGACGACGAGCGCGATCTCGTCGTTCTTGATCATGTCGACGATATGCGGCCGGCCCTCGGCGACCTTGTTAACCGCGGTCACCGGCACGCCGGCGGCGGTGAGCGCTGCCGCGGTGCCCTTCGTCGCCACGATCCTGTAGCCGAGGGCGACCAGGTCGCGCGCGGTCTCGATCGCCTTCGGCTTGTCGGCGTTGCGCACGCTGATGAACACGCTGCCGGTGGCGGGCAGCCTCACGCCGGCGGCGAGCTGGCTCTTCACGAACGCCTCGCCGAACGTCTCGCCCACGCCCATCACCTCGCCCGTCGACTTCATCTCCGGGCCGAGGATCGTGTCCACGCCGGGGAACTTGATGAACGGGAACACCGCTTCCTTGACTGCGTAGAACGGCGGGACGATCTCGCGCGTGACGCCCTGCGACTTCAGCGACTGGCCCACCATGCAGCGCGCCGCGATCTTGGCGAGAGGCCGGCCGGTGGCCTTGGACACGTACGGCACGGTGCGCGACGCGCGGGGGTTCACTTCGAGGACGTACACGGTGCCGCGCCCGCCGTCGAACTGGATCGCGAACTGCACGTTCATCAGGCCGACGACGTTGAGCGCGCGCGCCATCGCCTCCGTCTGGCGGCGGAGCTCGTCCTGCAGCTCGGCCGACAGCGAGAACGGCGGCAGCGAGCACGCCGAATCGCCCGAGTGCACGCCTGCCTGCTCGATGTGCTCCATGATGCCGCCGATGACGACGTCCGTGCCGTCGCACACGGCGTCGACGTCGACTTCGATCGCGTCGTTCAGGAAGCGGTCGAGCAGGACCGGGCTGTCGTTGGACACCTTCACCGCCTCGCGCATGTAGCGCTCGAGGTCGCGCGGCTCGTGCACGATCTCCATCGCCCGGCCGCCCAGCACGTACGACGGACGCACCACCAGCGGATACCCGATGTCCTCGGCCGCCTTGATCGCCGCCTCCTCGGTGCGCGCCGTGCGGTTGGGCGGCTGCAGCAGCCCGACGCGGTTCAGCATCTGCTGGAAGCGCTCGCGGTCCTCGGCCATGTCGATCATGTCGGGCGTGGTGCCGATGATCGGGACGCCGTTCTTCTCGAGGTCGCGCGCGAGCTTCAGCGGCGTCTGCCCGCCGTACTGGACGATCACGCCCCACGGCTTCTCGACGTGGACGATCTCGAGCACGTCCTCGAGCGTGAGCGGCTCGAAGTAAAGGCGGTCCGACGTGTCGTAGTCGGTGGACACGGTCTCCGGATTGCAGTTGACCATGATCGTCTCGAAGCCGTCCTCGCGGAGCGCCATCGCGGCGTGCACGCAGCAGTAGTCGAACTCGATGCCCTGCCCGATCCGGTTGGGCCCGCCGCCCAGCACCATCACCTTTTTCCGGTCCGTGGGCGCGGCCTCGCACTCGTCCTCGTAGGTCGAGTACATGTACGCGGTCTTCGTCGCGAACTCGGCGGCGCACGTGTCGACGCGCTTGAACGCCGGCCGCAGCGCCAGCGCGTGCCGGCGCTCGCGCACCGCGGCCTCGGTCTCCCGCAGCAGGTACGCCAGGCGGCGGTCGGAGAAGCCCTTGCGCTTCAATTCACGGAGGTCGTCGCGCGCGAGCGAAGCCAGCGTGCGCTTCTCCACGGCGAGCTCGAGGTCGACGATCTCCTTGATCTGCGCCAGGAACCACGGATCGATCCTGGTGTGCGCGTGCGCCTCCTCGATCGTCATGCCGATCGCCATTGCATCGGCGACGTACCAGAGCCGCTCGGCGCGCGGATAGGCGAGCTCGTCGGCGATAGTGTCGGGGTCGACCGTCTTGAGGTTGAAGCCGTCGACGCCGGTCTCGAGGCCGCGCAGCGCTTTCTGCAAGGATTCCTGGAACGTGCGCCCGATGGCCATCACCTCGCCGACCGACTTCATCTGCGTCGTCAGCCGGTCGTCGGCCTGCTTGAACTTCTCGAACGCGAACCGCGGCACCTTGGTGACGACGTAGTCGATCGTCGGCTCGAACGACGCGGGCATGATTTTTCCATTCGAGCCGGCGGTGATGTCGTTCTGGAGTTCGTCGAGCGTGTAGCCGACGGCGAGCTTGGCGGCGATCTTGGCGATCGGGAAGCCCGTGGCCTTCGACGCCAGCGCCGACGACCGCGATACGCGCGGGTTCATCTCGATGACAATCATGCGGCCGTCCTGCGGATTGATCGCGAACTGCACGTTCGAGCCGCCGGTGTCGACGCCCACCTCGCGGAGCACGGCGATCGAGGCGTCGCGCATGATCTGGTATTCCTTGTCGGTGAGCGTCTGCGCCGGCGCCACCGTGATCGAGTCCCCCGTGTGCACTCCCATCGGGTCGAGGTTCTCGATCGAGCACACGATGATGCAGTTGTCCTTGCGGTCGCGCACCACCTCCATCTCGAACTCTTTCCACCCGAGGAGCGACTCCTCGATCAGCAGCTCGTGCGTAGGCGAGAGATCGAGCCCGCGCTTGCACATCTCGACGAACTCGTCCTTGTTGTACGCGATGCCGCCGCCGCTGCCGCCGAGCGTGAACGACGGCCTGATCACCGCCGGGAAGCCGATTTCCCCCTGCACCTCGAGCGCCTGGTCGACGTTGTGCGCGATGCCGGAGCGCGCGGAGCCGAGGCCGATGCGCGTCATCGCCGCCTTGAACTTCTCGCGGTCCTCGGCCTTGTCGATCGCCTTCTTCGACGCGCCGATCAGCTCGACGTCGAACTTGTTGAGCACGCCTTCGCGCGCGAGGTCGAGCGCGCAGTTGAGCGCGGTCTGGCCGCCCATCGTGGGCAGCAGCGCGTCGGGCCGCTCCTTCTCGATGATCGACGCCACCATCTGCCACGTGATGGGCTCGATGTAGGTGACGTCGGCCATCTCCGGGTCGGTCATGATCGTCGCCGGATTGGAGTTCACGAGGATGACGCGGTAGCCCTCTTCGCGCAGCGCCTTGCACGCCTGCGCGCCCGAATAGTCGAACTCGCACGCCTGCCCGATGATGATCGGACCGGCGCCGATGATGAGGACGCTCTCGATGTCGGTGCGGCGCGGCATGTCGGCCTTACTTCCTGTCCATCAGCTTGACGAAGCGATCGAAGAGATACGCCATGTCGTGCGGACCGGGGCTCGCTTCCGGGTGGCCCTGGAAGCTGAACGCCGGCCGGTCCGTGCGCGCGATGCCCTGCAGGCTGCCGTCGAAGAGCGAGACGTGCGTGACGCGCACCGTGTCCGGCAGCGACGCGGGATCGACGGCGAAGCCGTGGTTCTGGCTCGTGATCAGCACCTGGCCCGTGTCCTTGTCCAGCACCGGATGATTGGCGCCATGGTGGCCGAACTTCATCTTCAGCGTGCGGCCGCCGGACGCGAGGCCGAGCAGCTGGTGGCCAAGGCAGATGCCGAACGTCGGCGTGCCGCCGTCGACGATTTCGCGGATCGCGGCGATCGCGTAGTCGCAGGGCTCCGGATCGCCGGGGCCGTTGGCGAGGAACACGCCGGCGGGCTTTCGCGCCAGCACGTCGCGCGCGGGCGTTTGCGCCGGGACCACGGTGATGCGGCAGCCGCGCTCGGCGAGCATCCGCAGGATGTTGTGCTTGACGCCGAAGTCGTAGGCGACGACGTCGAACTTAGCCGCGCCCGCCGGACGGTAGCCCTCGCCCAGCGCCCACGTGCCGGACGCCCACTCGTACGGCGCCTTGCACGACACGACCTTGGCGAGATCGAGCCCGGCCATCGACGGCGCCGCGCGGGCGCGCGCGAGGGCGTCGGCGGTGTCGGCGTCGGTGATCGTGTCGCCGGCGACGATGCAGCCGTTCTGCGCGCCGTGCTCGCGCAGGATGCGCGTCAGCCGCCGGGTGTCGATGTCCGCGATGCCGACGACGTTCGCGGCGGCGAGATAGCCGGACAGGTCGCCGTTCATGCGCCAGCTCGACGGCAGCGCGGGAAGATCGCGAATGACGAGGCCGGCCGCGAAAATGCGGCGCGATTCGACGTCCTCGGCGTTGACGCCGGTGTTGCCGATGTGCGGATACGTGAGCGTGACGATCTGCCCCGCGTACGAAGGATCCGTCAGGATCTCCTGGTAACCCGTCATCGCCGTGTTGAACACGACTTCGCCGACCGCGTGACCGCGCGCGCCGATCGAGCGGCCGCGAAACAGCGTGCCATCGGCGAGCGCAAGCACGGCGGGCATGCGCGGCGGGAACAGCGCGGGCGTGGTGGCGGCCGAAGTTTCCGGAGCGTTCATCGCGGGGCCGTGGACGGAAGCGGGAGGACGGAGCGTCCGCAGTGACGCCCGAAGTTGAGACCCTCGGGCGGCTCCGGACGTGCAAACGGGGAAGGCCAAGCCTTCCCCGCTGTCGACCCGCCGAATGGTACCGCGAAACCGCTAGGCCATCAATCGGCGCGGTCAGTATGCGGCGGCGAAACCGCCGTCCACCTGCAGCAGGTGCCCGGTGACGTAATCGGCCGCGGACGACGCCAGGAACACGGCCGCGCCGGCGATCTCCGGCGGGTCGCCCCAGCGCCCGGCGGGCGTGCGCCTGGCGACCCAGTCCGAGAATTCGGCGTTGGCGATCAGCGGCGCGTTCATCTCGGTGCGGAAGAACCCGGGCGAGATGCCGTTGACCTGGACGTTGAACGGCGCGAGCTCCACCGCGAGCGCTCGCGTCAGCATCTTGAGCCCGCCCTTGCTGGCGGCGTAGGCGACGATGTTGGGGCGGCCGAGATCGGACGCGATCGAGCAGATGTTGATGATCTTGCCGCGCCGGCGGGCCTTCATTGCCGGCAGCACCTCGCGCGTGACGAGGAACGGGCCATCCAGGTTGGCCGCGTGCAGCGCGCGCCACTGCGCCAGCGTGAACTGCTCGAGCGTCTGGCGCTGATTGACCGCGGCATTGTTGACGAGGATGTCGACCTGGCCGAGATCGCGCTCCAGCGCGGCCACGCCGTCCGCCACGCCGGCTTCGTCGGTCACGTCGAACGGCAGCACGCGCACGTTGACGCCGGCCTCCGCGAGCGTCGCCGCCGCCGCGTCCAGCTTGCCGCGGTTGCGGCCGTTGATCGCCACGCGCGCGCCGGCGTCGGCGAGGCCGCGCGCGATCGCGAGCCCCAGGCCGGAGCCGCCGCCGGTGACGAGCGCGACCCGTCCCGCCAGGTCGAACGGATTGGCCGTCATGCCCGGCCGCCCAGACCCAGCACCGCGCGCATGTCGAAGAGGCCGGTTTGACGCGCGGCGCGCCGCGCGGCGACGAAATGCGCGGCGCGGAGCGCGCCGGCGGCGAAGTTCTGGCGCGACGTGGCGCGGTGGACAAGCTCGACGCGCTCGCCGGCGCCGGCGAAGATCACGGTGTGGTCGCCGACGACGTCGCCGCCGCGGAGCGACGCGAAGCCGATCGTGCCGGCGCGCCGCTCGCCGGTATGGCCGTCGCGGGCGCGCACCGCGCTCGCGGCAAGATCGACGCCCGCGCCCGCGGCCGCCGCTTCGCCCAGCTGCAGCGCCGTGCCGGACGGCGCGTCGACCTTGAGCTTGTGGTGCATCTCGATCACCTCGATGTCGAACGCAGGGCCGAGGGCGCGTGCCGCGCGCTCGACGAGGTCGGCGAGCACGACCACGCCGACGCTCATGTTCGGCGCCACCACGAGCGGAATCGCGGCGCCATGCGCGGCAAGCGCCGCCTTTTGCGCCGCGTCGAGACCGGTGGTGCCGACGACGGCCGCGACGCCATGGCGGGCGCAGGCGGCGACGTGCGCGAGCGTTCCCGCAGGACGGGTGAAATCGATCAGGACGTCACAGCCGGCGAGCGCGGCATCGACATCGGCGGACACGGTGACGGAGGTGGCGCGGCCGAAGCGCTCGCCGGCGTCGCGGCCGAGCGCGGGACTGCCGGGTATGTCGAGCGCGGCGGCGAGAACGACGCCCTGGTCGGCCAGCGCGGCCTCGATCAGCGCCTGTCCCATGCGCCCGGTGGCGCCAGCGATCGCGACGCGGATCGCCATCGCGCTATTTCTTGAACCAGTCGAAGATCTTGGCGAAGAAGCCCCTGTCGTCGGCGTCCGGGATGTGCTGGAGCTGCTTGTTGACGGCGGCGCGATTGAGCTCGACGATCGACTGCGGCATCTCGTCGCCTTCCCAGCGCGCGAGCTTCTCGTCCGAGAAGTACACGGTGAACTGGCGGTGCTCGATCATCCGCCCCTGGCGCGTGAACTCGTACACGTAGTCCCAGCGGGAATCGCGGAACGCGCTCGCCACGAGCGGCGTGCCGAGCGTCGCGCGGACCTGCGCCTTGGTCATGCCGGTCTTGAGCTTGTCGACCATGTCCTGCGACAGGTAGTTGCCCTGGTTGACGTCGATCTTGTACACGCCGAGATGCGTGACCACCGGCATGTAGGTTTCGAGCGTCTGGCAACCCGAGAGGAGCCCGGCGGCGAGCGCGGCCGCGCAGAGCGCGCGCCGGCGGCGAGTGGAAACGGGCGTCACGTGGGTCCTGTGGGATTGTCCGGTGCAAATGGTTATTATAGCTTTCGCGGGCCTCTCCGCTGCCTCCCGCGCCTGCCGACCCGCCATGAATTCACCCCACGACCTCAAGAGCGCCGGCCTCAAGGCGACGCTGCCGCGCATCAAGATCATCAACCTCTTCGAGACGTCGAAGGTGCGCCACCTCACGGCCGAGGACGTCTACAAGATGCTGCTGACCGAAGGGCTCGACATCGGCCTCGCCACGGTCTACCGCGTGCTCACGCAATTCGAGCAGGCGGGCCTGCTCGTCCGCCATCACTTCGAGTCCGGCAAGGCGGTGTTCGAGCTCAACGAAGGCAAGCACCACGACCATCTCGTCTGCATGCAGTGCGGCCGTGTCGAGGAGTTCTACGACGGCGAGATCGAGAAGCGCCAGCACAAGATCGCACGCGAGCGGGGCTTCGAGATCAGCGAGCACGCGCTCTATCTCTATGCCGACTGCACCAAGCCCCGCTGCCCGTACAAGAAGGGCAACGGCCCGCAGTAGCGCGCGCCCGCCTCGTCACTCCGAATCGGCGGGCAGGTCGAGCCGCGGGTCGGCGGTCTCGCGGCGGTTGAAGTCCCGGAGGCGAAAGCCCAGCAGGTACAGCGCGGCGAAATACGCGACGGCGCCGGCCGCGATCACGCCCCCGAGCCGGCCGACCTTCTGCCACAGGCTCGCCGCGAGCCAGTACGACGACGGCCCGGCGAGCCACGCCAGCACGGCCGCGAGCACCGCGAGCGCCACCAGCACCTTGCCGAGGAACGGCGCCCAGCCCGGCTGCGGCGCGAAGAAGCCGTGCTTGCGCAGCAGCCAGAACAGCAGCGTCGCATTGACGCACGCGCCGAGGCTCGTCGCCAGCGTCAGCCCGGCGTGACCGTACCCCAGCGGCCACGCGAGGAGCCACGCCATCAGCTGCGTGACGACGACCGTGACGAACGCGATCTTCACCGGCGTCTTCATCACCTGGCGCGCGTAGAAGCCGGGCGCGAGGATCTTGACCACGATGAGCGCCGTCAGGCCGACGCTGTAGCCGAGAAGCGCTGCGCGCGTCTGCAGCGCGTCGGTGACGGAGAACTTGCCGTACTGATAGAGCGTGGCGACGAGCGGCAGCGCGAGGAGCCACAGCGCGACGGCGGCCGGCAGCGCGAGCAGGAACGCGAGCCGCAGTCCCCAGTCGAGCAGCGCCGAGTACTGCGCGTGGTTCTCGTCGCTGTGATGCTTGGCGAGCGACGGCAGCAGCACCGTGCCGAGCGCTACGCCCAGAAGCGCGCTCGGGAATTCCATCAGCCGATCGGCGTAGGTGATCCAGGAGATCGCGCCGTTGCCGAGCAGCGCGGCGAGCTGCGTGTTGAGGAGCGCCGAGATCTGCGCCGCGGACACGCCGACGACCGCCGGCCCCATCGCCAGCAGCACGCGGCGCACGCCGGGGTCCGAGAAGTCGAGGGCGGGGCGCGGCAGCATGCCGAGCTTCCACAGCGGCCGGATCTGGAACGCGAGCTGCAGCACGCCGCCGAACAGCACGCCCCAGGCGAGCGCCATGATCGGCGGATCGATGTAAGGCGCGAGGAACAACGCGGCGCCGATCACCGAGATGTTGAGGAGCACCGGCGTCACCGCCGGAATCGCGAAGCGCCGGTAGACGTTGAGCACGCCGCCCGCGAGCGAGACGAGCGAGATGAACAGGATGTACGGAAAGACCACGCGGATCAATTCCGCAGTGAGCTCGACCTTGCCGGGCGTCTTGGCGAAGCCGCCGGCGAGCACGTAAACGAGCCAGGGCGCCGCCGCCACGCCGGCGATGGTCACGACCAGCAGCACGAGCGCGAGCAGCGTGCCGACCTTGCCGACCAGCACGCGCGACGCCTCGGCGCCCTGCCGCCGGTGGTATTCGGCGAGGATGGGAACGAACGCCTGCGAGAACGCGCCCTCGGCGAACAGCCGGCGCAGCAGGTTCGGCAGCCGGAAGGCCGCCTCGAACGCGTCCATCTGCAGGCCGGCGCCGAACGCCGTAGCCTTCAGGCTCTCGCGGACGAGGCCGGTGACACGGGACAGGAACGTCATCCCGCTAACGGTGGTCAGGGCTCGGAGGAGGTTCAAGGGGAGAAAAGGACGCGGGCGGAACGGGGCGGCGGCAAGGCGGGCGGCCCGCTAAGACCTTGCCGAGGCACGAAAAATCCGATATTATGCTGGGCTTTTCGCGGTACCGGCAAACAGTTACGCAAGCCCGACCCGGACTCGACGCCCGTACCCCCACTCGCAGCACGCACGAGGAACGCATTCCATGGCCAATTCGGCTCAAGCGCGAAAGCGCGCCCGGCAGGCGGAAGCAACGCGCAAGCGCAACGCCAGCCTGAAGTCGGTGCTTCGCACCGCGGTGAAGAAGGTGAAGAAGGCCATCACGGCAGGCGACAAGGTGGTGGCGACGAAGACGCTGCAGGAATCGCAGGCGGTGATCGACCGCATCGCGGACAAGAAGATCATCCACAAGAACACCACGTCGCGCACCAAGTCGCGTCTGGCGCAGGCCATCAAGGCGATGCCCTGACGCGCTTGCCCGCCCCTTGAAAGAAAGCGTCCGGCCGGGCGCTTTTTTTTCGCCCGTCGCACGCCGCTAAACCGGCTCGCGCGGCTCGCCCCCGCCACCGGACGGGCGCGCAAGCGAAGGCGGCACCAGCCGGTGCGACGCGACCAGCGCGTCCTCCACCTCCTCGCTCTGCAATTCGTTGTCGCGCGCGAAGCCGGCGAGAAAGGCGTAAAGCCTGGGCTCGAGGTCGGCCAGCGCACGGCCCACGACGACGGCTCGTACGCCCGCCACGGTCACGGGCCGCACCAGCGGCGAGTACGCCAGGCGCTGGTCGCTGCCGAACACCGACACCAGCCCCGCAAGGCGGTCGCACCAGTCGCTCGGCCGGAATGGCCGCCCCTCGCGGGTCACGCCCCAGATGACGAGATCGGCTTCGCGCGTGGTGGACATTCGGCCGCCATTCTCCGTCGGCAGGAAGCGCCGCCCCCGCCTTGATTTTACCGCAGCGCAGCAAAAAACCTCGCGACGGGCATGGCAATTGCTGCTTTTGCAGCGATCTGCCGCCGATAGGCCATGCGCGGCCGCCCCGCCGGGGCGCCGCTGCGAGGCCTCGCGACGGGCGAGGAGTGCGATGTCGAGTGCCGGCGTTGGCGGTGGGAGCACGGTCCGTGCAAGGACCGGGACGCCGCACGCGCCCTGGTGGCTGCCGCTGGCGGTCGCTTTGACCCTTGCCATGGCAGGCGCCGGGCGCACGCACGCCGAGTCGGGGACCGCGCCACCGGCGGCCCCGTCGATCGAATCCACGCTGCTCGGTCATCCGCAGGACGCGCTCGAGCGTCTCGCGGCGCTCACACAGGACGACGCCAAGGCGGAGCCCGCCGAGCGTCGCTACCGCGCCGGCTTGAAAGCGCAGGCGCTGCTGCAGGCCGGCCGGGTGGCGGAGGCGCGCGAGCTCGCCGCGCAGCAGGCGGCCGAAGCGCGCGAGCGCGCGGACCCGCTGCAGGCCGCCGAGGCGAAGCTCATCGAAAGCGCGGTCCAGTGGCGGACCGGGGACGCCGCGAAATCCAACGACCTGGCGCTCGAGGCGCAGGAGGCGCTGCGCAATTCAGGCGACCTCTTCCTCGAGCATTGGGCCGCGCTGGCGGCGGCCACCGCGTCGCGCGCCCGCGGCCAGTTCGAGGGGGCGCTCGACAACCTGCACGCCGCCGTGGCGGTGGCGGACCGCGCGCAGGATCCGAACCGGCGCGCCGCCGCGCGCTACCAGCTCTCCGTGCTGATGCTCGCGCTGAAGGACGCCGCGCGGGCACAGGAGGAGGCCCGCGAGGCGTTCCGCCAGGCCACGCTCGCCCGCAATCCGTACATGATGGCCAAGGCCAAGATGGCCGAGTCGGCGGCGCTGGAAGCGTTGGACCGGCCGGTCGACGAGATCACGGCCCTGGAAGACGCGCTCGCGATCGCGCGCACGACCGGCTCGGCCACGGCGGAATCGCTCGCCCTCGTAAACCTCGCCGACATCTATCTGCGCCGCCGCGATTTCCGGTCCGCGTTCGAGCTGGCGCGCGCGGCGCTGGACGCTGCGCGCGTCTACGACGACCTGTCGCTGATGGCCACCGCCAAGGCGAACATGGGCTTCGCGCTGCTGGCGCAGGGCAAGGTGGAGGCCGGCAAGCGCCTCGCCGACGAGGCGGTGGCCGACTACGAGCGCGCGGGCGCCACGGCCGAGATCGCGGGCCTTCTCGGCGAATACGCGCACTACGTCGAAGGCGTCGGCGACTACAAGGCGGCGCTCGCGCTCTTCCATCGCGAGCGCAAGCTGAACGACGAGATCGCGACCGCCGCGCACGATCGCGCCGTGCTCGAACTGCAGGGACGCTACGAGACCGAGCGGCGCCGGGTGGAGATCGACCGCCTGAACCACGAGAACACGCTGAAGTCCGCCGAGCTGCAGCAGCGGCAGGGCACCGAGCGGATGCTGTGGGTGCTGGCGCTCGCGTTCGCCGCGATGTTCTGCATCGTCGTCGCGCTCTATCGCAAGCTGCGCGTCACCAATCGCCTGCTGGCGGAACGCAACCGCGATCTCCAGTCGCTGAACGGCACCGATCCGCTGACGTCGCTGTACAACCGCCGTCACTTCCAGGACTTCATCGCCGCGGAGCCGATCGCCGGCGACCGCCGCCGCCAAGGGCTCGCCGCCGACGTGCAGGGCGTGCTCCTCATCGACCTCGACCACTTCAAGACGATCAACGACCGCTACGGCCATGCCGCCGGCGACGCCGTGCTGATCGCGATGTCGGCGCGGCTGCGCGAAACGCTGCGCGAGGAGGACATGATCGTGCGCTGGGGCGGCGAGGAATTCCTCGTGTTCATCCCCGCCGTCACCATCGGCCGCCTGGAGGACGTCGCGCTGCGGATCATGGACACCATCTCCGCCGCGCCCGTGCTGCACGACGGCGTCGCGATCCGCGCGACGGCGTCGATCGGCTACGCGCCGATGCCGCTCCCGCCGCACGACCTCAAGCTGTCGTGGGAGCGCGCGCTCGCGCTGGTCGACAAGGCCCTGTACATGGCGAAGGTGCACGGACGCAACCGCGCCTACGGCATCGCCGCGTTCCTGCGGACCGACCCCGACGCCATCGCGGCCGCGCTGCAGGACCTCGAAAGCGCCGCGCGCGACGGCATCGTCGAGATGCGCGTGCTGATCAACGGCCCCCGGCCGGTGACGCTCGCCGCCCCCGCCCCCTCCGGACTCGACCTCGCCGCCTGACGTCCGCTTCCGCCGGCGGGCGCCGGCCGGCCCTGCCCGGGGCGCATGCTAGTATTTCTTTTTGACGACGTTGCGCCTCCATCTACGGCGCACGGTTCGCGATGTCCGCACCGCCACCCCGGCATTTCCTGCAGTTCCGCGATTTCTCGCCCGATGAGTTCGCCTGGCTGTTCGAGCGCACGCGCTGGATCAAGGAGCGCTTCAAGCGCTACGAGCTGTACCAGCCGCTGCGCGACCGCACGCTCGCCATGGTGTTCGAGAAGGCGTCGACGCGCACGCGCGTCTCCTTCGAGGCCGGCATGAACCAGCTCGGCGGCATCGCGATCAACCTCAATCGCGGCGACACGCAGCTGTCGCGCGGCGAGCCGATCGAGGACGTCGCGCGCGTCATCTCGCGGATGGTGGACGTGGTGATGATCCGCACGTTCGAGCAAGCCATCATCGAGCGCTTCGCCGCGCACTCGCGCGTGCCGGTGATCAACGGCCTCACGAACGAATATCACCCGTGCCAGATCCTCGCCGACATCTTCACGTACATGGAGCATCGCGGCTCGATCGGCGGCCGCACCGTGGCGTGGATCGGTGATTCCAACAACGTGTGCCACACGTGGCTGCAGGCAGCGGCCATCTTCGGCTTCACCGTGCACGTCTCGACGCCGCCCGGCTACGAGATCGATCCCGCCGGCGTGCCCGGCGCGGGCGCGTTTCGCGCGTTCGCCGATCCGCAGGAAGCCTGCCGCGGCGCCGACCTCGTCACCACCGACGTGTGGACCAGCATGGGCTTCGAGGCGGAGAACGAGGCCCGCCGGCAGGCGTTCGAGGCCTGGCAGGTCGACGCCGACATGATGCGGATGGCGGCGCCCGACGCGCTGTTCATGCACTGCCTGCCCGCGCATCGCGGCGAGGAAGTGGCGGCGGCCGTGATCGATGGTCCGCAGAGCGTCGTGTGGGACGAGGCCGAGAACCGCCTGCATGCGCAGAAGGCGCTGCTCGAGTACGTGGTCTGCGGCCGCGTCAGCGTGTGACGGCGTCGCCGGGAGAGCTTCGATGATCGACCATGCCGGCGTCACCGTGCGCGATTTCGCCGCGTCCAGGCGCTTCTACACGGCGGCCCTCGCGCCGATCGGCTACGCGCTGCTGATGGAGTTCGAGCAGCACGCCGGGTTCGGCGTCGCGCCCAAGCCCGACTTCTGGATCGGCGAGGGTGCGCCGAACGTGCCGCCGGTGCACGTCGCGTTCAAGGCAGCGACGCGTGCGGAGGTCGACGCGTTTCATCGCGCCGCGCTGGCGGCGGGCGGCCGCGACAACGGCGCGCCCGGTCCGCGGCCGCACTATCACGCGAATTACTATGGCGCGTTCGTGCTGGACCCGGACGGCCACAACATCGAAGCGGTCTGCCACGCGCCGGCGTGACGCCGCAACCGCTTTCCGGAGGAGAGGATCGAATGACCCACGCACCCCTGCGTCGCGCCCTTATCGTGCTGACGCTCTGCGCGCTCGTCCCTGTCGCGCGCGCGCAATCGTGGCCCGACCGGCCGATCAAGTTCATCATGACCGCGCCCGCGGGCAGCTCCATCGACACGCTCGGCCGCACGATCGCCGAAAAGCTGTCGCCCCTCCTCGGGCAGCCGGTCGTCGTCGAGAACAAGCCGGCGGCCGGCGGCACGGTTGCAGCGGCCGAGGTGGCGCGCGCCGCGCCGGACGGCTACACGATGCTGCTGGGCTACCCGGGGCCGCTCGCGTTCTCGCCGCTCCTGCAGAAGCTGCCGTACGACGTGCAGAAGGACTTCGCGCCGGTGATCACGACGTCCAACCAGCCGTCGGTGCTCGCGGTCAACGCCGCGCTGCCGGTTAAGACGCTCGCCGAGCTCGTCGCCTACGCGAAGGCGAATCCCGGCAAGGTGAACTACGCGTCGGTCGGCAACGGCAGCTCGTCGCATCTCACGATGGAACTGCTGAAGTCCGCGGCGGGCTTCGAGGCGGTCCACATCCCGTTCAACGGCTCGCCGCCGGCGGTGACGTCCACGCTCCAGGGCGAGACACAGATGCTCTTCGCGGTCATGCAGCCGCTGAAGGCGCAGATCGACGCCGGCAAGCTCCGCGCGATCGCGGTCACCACCGCGAAGCGCTTTCCACTGCTGCCCGACCTCCCGTCGATCGCGGAATCGGGCTATCCCGTCGTCGTGTCCGACGCCTGGAACGGCATCGTCGTTCCCGCGGGCACGCCCAAGGCGATCGTCGACAAGCTGAACGCCGAGATCAACGCGGTGCTGAAGATGCCCGACGTCGTGCAGAAGATGCAGGCGCAGGGCTTCGACCTCGTCGGCGGCACGCCCGAGCAGTTCGGCGCGCTGCTGAAGGCCGAAGTCGACCGCTGGGCGCCCGTGATCAAGAAGGTCGGCCTGAAAGTCGACTGAACCCGTTACCCGTTACCCGTTACCCGACACCTCAAAATGCCCGACATCAAGAAAGTCGTCCTCGCCTACTCCGGCGGCCTCGATACCTCCGTAATCCTGAAATGGCTGCAGGACGTGTACGGCTGCGAAGTCGTCACGTTCACCGCGGACATCGGCCAGGGGGAGGAAGTCGAGCCCGCGCGCGCCAAGGCGCTGAAGATGGGCATCAAGAAGAAGAACATCTACATCGAGGACCTGCGCGAGGAGTTCGTCCGCGATTTCGTTTTCCCGATGTTCCGCGCGAACGCCGTCTACGAAGGGGAGTACCTGCTCGGCACGTCGATCGCGCGGCCGCTGATCGGCAAGCGCCTGGTCGAGATCGCCCGCGAGACGGGCGCCGACGCCATCTCCCACGGCGCCACCGGCAAGGGCAACGACCAGGTGCGGTTCGAGCTGACCGCGTACGCCTTGATGCCGAACGTCCGCATCATCGCGCCGTGGCGCGAATGGGACCTGCTGTCGCGCGACAAGCTCCTCGCCTACGCCGACAAGCACGGCATCCCCGTCGACTTCAAGAAACGCAAGGGTGGGGGCGCGCCTTACTCGATGGACGCGAACCTGCTGCACATCAGCTACGAAGGCGGCATCCTCGAGGACCCGAGCTTCGCGCCGGAGGACTCCATGTGGCGCCTCACCGTCTCGCCGGAAAAGGCGCCCGGCAAGCCGCAGGTCGTCGAGCTCACGTACAAGCACGGCGACATCGTCGCGATCGACGGCAAGAAGCTCACGCCGGCGCAAGTGCTGACGAAGCTGAACGAGATCGGCGGCCGCCACGGCATCGGCCGGCTCGACATGGTCGAGAACCGCTACGTCGGCATGAAGTCGCGCGGGTGCTACGAAACGCCGGGCGGCACCATCATGCTGAAGGCCCATCGCGCGATGGAATCGATCACGCTGGACCGCGAAGTCGTCGCGCTGAAGGACGACCTGATGCCGCGCTACGCGCGGATGATCTACAACGGCTACTGGTTCAGCCCGGAGCGCACGCTGCTGCAGGGCCTCATCGACGCGTCGCAGGCGCCGGTCAACGGCAACGTGCAGCTCAAGCTCTACAAGGGCACGATCATGTGCGTGGGCCGGGAGTCGAAGCACGATTCGCTGTTCGACGCGCGCATCTCGACGTTCGACGACGACGGTGGCGCGTACGACCAGAAGGACGCGGCCGGCTTCATCAAGCTGAACGCGCTGCGGCTGCGCATCGCGGCCAATCGCCGCCGGTAGCGCGCACCACTCGCTGACGTTCGCGGCCGCGGCGGGAAGGAAGCAATGCCCGAGCTGCCCGACGTCGTCGTCTACCGCGAAGCGCTCGAGACGCACGTCCGTGGCCACGTGCTGCGGCGAGTCAAGCTCGTCAACCCGTTCGTCCTGCGCACCGCGGTCCCGCCGATCGGCGACGCGGAAGGCCGGCGGGTGTGCGACGTGCGGCGGATGGGCAAGCGCATCGTGCTGGCACTCGACCGCGACCTCTTCCTCGTCATCCACCTGATGATCGCGGGACGGCTGCGCTGGCTCGCGCCGGGCGTGAAGCCGCCCGGCCGCATCTCGCTCGCCCTCTTCGAGTTCGACCACGGCACGCTGGTCTTCACCGAGGCGGGCACCAAGCGGCGGGCGTCGCTCCACCTCGTGCAGGGCGAAACGGGCCTCGCCGCATTCGACATGGGCGGGCTCGAGGTGGCGGGCAGCGACTACGCGGCTTTCGCCGCGCGCGTCACGGGCGAGAATCACACGGTCAAGCGTGCGCTGACCGACCCGCGGCTCCTGAGCGGCATCGGCAACGCGTACTCCGACGAGATCCTGCATCGGGCCCGGCTGTCGCCGCTCCTGCTCACGCAAAAGCTCTCGCAGCCGGAGCTGGCCCGCCTCCATCGGGCCGCGCAGGACGTGTTGCGCGAATGGACGGAGCGCCTCCGTGCCGAGGCGCAAGGAGCGTTTCCGGAGAAGGTGACGGCGTTCCGGCCGGAGATGGCCGTTCACGGGCGCTTCGGCCAGCCCTGCCCGGACTGCGGCGCGCCGGTCCAGCGGATCGTCTACGCGGAGAACGAGGCCAACTACTGCGCCCGCTGCCAGAACGGCGGCGTGGTGCTCGCGGATCGCGCGCTATCGCGCCTGCTGCACAAGTCGTTTCCGCGCAGCCTCGACGACGGCTGACCCGTGCGGCGCGGCCGCCTCAGGACCAGGCCAGCGCGATCTTCTCGTGCCGGCCGCCGCCCACGGCCACGCGACGCGTCTGCGTCGCGCCGCGGAAGTCGGCGGTGATCGTGTAGTTGCCGTCGGGAAAGCGCGCGAGGAAGATCGGCCCCTGCGCCGCCCGGTCGAACACGACCTGCCCCGCGCCGTCCGTCACCACCAGGTGCACGTCGGCCAGGAACTCCTCGCGATCGTCGACCTTGCGGACGAACACCATCTCGATCGGGTAGCCGGGCGCCTGCGCCCGCAACGCGTCGGCCTCCTCCTTGCCTACGCCGCCGTTCAGGAAGCTGATCGGCGCGCCGCTCGACGACTCCACGCCCGGCACGTCGAAGGACAGCGTGGACAACGCCGCCACCAGCACGATGGCGGCGATGAAGCCGCGGCCCTCGGATCGCTCGGCGTCCTGTTCCGCTTCGATGATCGCTTCCATCGCTCGCACCCCGCATGGCGCGACCCGCTTCGGCCGCCGTGGAGGGACGTTAAGCGATCGGTCGCGGACCTGTCTGTCGGCGGGGTCCGGCGCCGCGTGTCGGCCCGAGCCCGACACCGTGGCAACGGCGGGGGAATCGCGGCGGTCAGAAGCCGACCCGGGCCTTGCGGCCGCAGAGCTTGCGGGCGTCGATGTCCTCGGGAACGAGATGGTCGCGATTGGCGAGGCGCGCCGTGCCGAAGGCGTCCAGCAGCAGCTTGCGCATGTCGCGGGGAGGGATCGACGCCAGCCGGTCGATGACGGACTCGGCGGGCTCCGGCGGAAACCGCCAGCGGTGGGCGTCGAGGATCTCGCGGTAGACGGCGAGCGCGATGCGGCGCGAGCCCTCGGCGTCCGGGCGCTCGATCGCGTAGATGTTCATGCGATTGCGGATGGGCTCGGGGATCGAGCTCTCGTCATTCGCCGTGGCCACCCACAGGATGTGCGACGCGTCCATGTCGACGTCGATGAACTCGTCCTTGAAGTGGGCGGCGGTGTCGGGCTCGAGCAGCGAATACAGCGCGCCCATCGGGTCGTAGCGCGCGTCGCCGCCCGCCTTGTCGACTTCGTCCAGCACGACCACCGGGTTGGCGTACTCGCCTTCGATCAGCGTCTGCGCGACCTTGCCGGGACGCGCGTTGTGCCACTGCGCCGACGCCCCGGTGAGCACCCAGCCGGCGGTCAGCGAGCTCATCGACACGAACTCGAAGCCGGTGCCGAGAACGTGCGCGAGGCGCTTCGCGAAGTACGTCTTGCCGAGCCCCGGCTCGCCCAGCAGCAGCATCGGCGTGAACTGCACCGCCTCGTTGCCGGAGAGCGCCAGCGCCAGGAACTTGCGGAGGTCGTCCAGCACCTCGCCGAAGTTGGGGGACGCCTGGTAGAGCTCGTCGACGGCCGCGGCCGTGGAAGGCTTGATGATGTAGCGGGATCCGCCCAGCTCGTGCATCCGCTCGTACCAGCTCTTGAGGCCCTCGTTGCGCCGCGCCGCGCCGTCCTCCAGCGCGCGCCCGACGTCGGCGACCGAGTAGATGGGCTGCAAATCGGCGAGCGGTATGACCGGGTCCATGGCGAACCTCCGTTGACTGCGACAATGCATTTACCATGCCAAATCCGCGCCGCACTGCCAAGCGTTGTCGCTGCCCGGGCGCCGGCAAAGGGCGCGGCGTGGCGTCGCTGGTACAACGCGCGGGCGGCGCCCGCCGTGCACCGCGAGCGGTCGGCGCCCGCACCGGTTTGCGCCACGCGGCGGCACCGTGCTAGCTTTTACCGCACAAAGGGGAACACCATGCCCAGTTTCGATATCGTCTCGGAAGTGAACGAAGTCGAGGTCAGGAACGCGCTCGACCAGGCCAACAAGGAGATCTCGACCCGCTTCGACTTCAAGGGGTCGGATGCCCGGGTGGAGTACAAGGAAAAGGTCCTGACGCTTTACGCCGACGACGACTTCAAGCTGAAGCAGGTCACCGACATCCTCGCCGGCAAGCTCACCAAGCGCCAGGTCGACGTCCGCTCGCTCAAGTACGGGGACGTGGAGAAGATCTCCGGCAACAAGGTCAAGCAGGCGATCACCGTCCGGACGGGCGTCGAGCAGGAGCTGTCGAAGAAGATCGTCCGCCTGGTGAAGGACAGCAAGCTCAAGGTCCAGGCGTCGATCCAGGGCGACGCGGTGCGGGTGAACGGCGCCAAGCGCGACGAGCTGCAGAACGCCATTGCGCTCATCAAGAAATCGATCACCGACTTTCCGCTCCAGTACCAGAACTTCCGCGACTGACCGAGCCGCCGGACGGCGGCGGGGCCGACCCCCGCGTCAGGCCAGATCGGCGACGAGCGCGCGGCGCGTGGCGTCCGGGACCGCCGGAATGGCCGCCTGGTAGTTCGGATGGTCGACGCCGATGGCGAGGCCGACGCCGTACTTCAGCGCCGCCGTCATCTCCGGCGTGAGCTCGAAGCGCAGGAAATGCACCGACGAGGTCTTCTCGTCGTTCTCGCGGTCGAGGTCTTCATCCGCGATGGCGAACACGCGCGCGCAGCCCTCGACCTGGACGTACACGCGGTCCTCGATGCCCTTGAGGCGGCCGAGCTCGCGCCGCCGCTCGTCGGGGTCCTCGTACTCGAGCAGCATCGTCGCCTTGAAATTGCTGCCGTCGGGCACCAGGGGGTTGTACGCGGCCAGCTCGTCCTGGATGCCGTCCTCCTCGAAGATCTTCTCGATCCGCAGCATCTCCTGCACCTGGTAGCGGATGGTGAGCTCGTCCTCGAAGATCAGCGTCACGTGCGCGCCCACGTGGACGGTGCGCGGCCGCTTGTGCGCGAGCACCTTCGTGCGAAACTCCTTGCGCGCCTTGGCGTAGGCCTCCAGCGACAGCAGCGACTCACGGGCGATTTGCGGCATGGCCGGTCCTTCGCTTCAATCGAGGCCGTAGGCGATGCGCAGCAACGTGAGCGGATGCTCCTTGTGCGTGCGCGGACCGCCGCCGGCCACGATGCCCTGCTGGATCCGGCGGCCGGCGATCGGGCAGTCGGAGCTGATGTAATCGGGCTCCGTGTCCGCCATCCGGCTGAACACCGGCTTGCCGATCTTCATCGACTCGGCGAAGAATTCCGTCTTGACGCCCCACGTGCCGTCGTGGCCCGCGCAGCGCTCGACGGTGTTCACCGTGGTCTCCGGCACCCACTCGAGCGCCTCGCGCGTCTTCTGCCCGACGTTCTGCACGCGCGAGTGGCACGGGATCTGGTAGCTCACCTTGCCGAGCGGGCGCACGAACTCCTTCTTCAGCAGGCCATCCTTGTCGCGCAGCACGAAGTATTCGAACGGGTCGAACATCGCTTCGGCGACCGCGCGTACGTCGGCGTCCTCCGGAAACAGCAGCGGCATCTCCTGCTTGAACATCAGCGTGCAGGAAGGCACGGGCGAGACGATCGCATGGCCGGCGCGCGCCAGGGGGGCGAGCAGCGCGATGTTCACGTCCTTCAGCGTCTCGACGGACGCGAGGTCGCCGAGCTCGAGCTTCGGCATCCCGCAGCACACCTCGCCCTGGACGACGTCGAACGGCACTTCGTTGTGCTCGAGCAGCTTCGCGAGGTCGCGGCCGATGCCGGGCTCGTTGTAGTTGACGTAGCACGTGGCGAAGATCGCGACCTTGCCGGGCGTCCGCGGGCCGTCGCGAACGGGCCAGCGCAGCGACGCCGGCGGCTTGTCGAGGAACGGCGTCGCGGCGTACGGCGGCAGCGCGGCCTCGGCCGCGATGCCGAGCGTGCGATCCATCATCCGCCGCACGACCGGCGTGCTGTTGGCCTTGTTGACCATCTGCACGACGACCGGAATCGTCGCGAGCTTGCCGAGACGGTCGGTTCCGGTCAGCAGCCGGTCACGAAAGGTGGTCCTCCCGGCCTCGAATTTCTGCGCCTTGCCGCGCAGCATCAGGTGCGGGAAGTCGACGTTCCACGGATGCGGCGGAACGTACGGGCACTTCGTCATGTAGCAGACGTCGCACAGGTAGCACTGGTCGACGACCTTCCAGTAGTCGGCCTTCGCGACGCCGTCGACCTCCATCGTCTTGCTCTCGTCGACGAGGTCGAACAGCGTCGGAAATGCTCCGCACAGCGACACGCAGCGCCGGCAGCCGTGGCAGATGTCGAACACGCGCCCCATCTCCGCGAACAGCGCGCCCTCGTCGTAGAACTCGGGGTTGCGCCAGTCGATCGGGTGGCGTGTCGGCGCCTCCAGGTTGCCTTCGCTCATCGCGGGGTCCGCGGACCGTCAGTCGGTCAGCGAATCCAGGGCCTTCTGGAAGCGGTTGGCGTGCGAGCGCTCCGCCTTCGCCAGCGTCTCGAACCAGTCGGCGATCTCCTCGAAGCCTTCGGTGCGCGCCGACTTCGACATGCCGGGGTACATGTCCGTGTACTCGTGCGTCTCGCCTGCGACCGCCGCCTTGAGATTGTCGCGGCTCGAGCCGATCGGCAGGTCCGTGGCGGGATCGCCGACCGTCGCGAGATAGTCGAGGTGGCCGTGCGCGTGGCCGGTCTCGCCTTCGGCGGTCGAGCGGAACAGCGCGGCCACGTCGTTCTGGCCTTCGACGTCCGCCTTGTTCGCGAAGTAGAGGTACCGGCGGTTCGCCTGCGATTCGCCGGCGAACGCGGCCTTGAGGTTGTCGTGCGTCTTGGTGCCTTTCAGGGGCTTCATCGTGCTCTCCTCTCGAGTTTGGCCTGCGTCGGACCGTGTCCGGTCGCCCGCTGAGGGCGCGACCGCGGCCGGCTCGACGATTGTCGCGCGCCGCCGCGGCGCGCGTCCAATTGAGTGTGCCAATCCGATTCATAGTCCCACATTATCGGTGACGCGGGGTGCGGGTCGGGCTTCAGCCTGGCGGGATGGGATTTCTCGGCATCGTCAGCCTGATCGGCGTGATCGTCAGCCACGTCATCGTGCTGTTCGACTTCATCGAGGAGCGGCACAAGCTGGGCGAGCCGCTCCGCGAGGCCCTGCTGGACGCCGGCATCTACCGCCTGCGTCCCGTGCTGATCACCGTAGGGGCGACGGTGCTGGCGCTGGTGCCGCTGGCGATCCACGGCGGTCCGCTGTGGCAGCCGCTCTGCTACGCGCAGATCGGCGGGCTGACGTTCGCCACCGTGATCACGCTGGTGCTCGTTCCGGTCATCTACGCGATCGTCGTGCTCGATCTCAAGCTGGTAAAGTGGGACGGGCCGCACGAGCGCGCCGTCGCCGCCTGACCGCGCCGGCCCACCCGCAAGGAGACCCGCATGAACGCGCCTCTCACCGCCGCGCAGGTCCACACCGTCGCCGCGCCCGAGGACCGCTACGCCACCCACACGGTGACGAACCAGGCGGCGCCCGCGACCGGCTTCAACGCGTTCGACGGCGACGCCGTGCTCACCGCCGCCATCGCGCGCGACGCGCCGTGGGCGGCGGACCGCTGCGGCGCCCTCGGCGCTCTCGCCGGCGACGAGCGCATCCAGGAGCTCGCGCGCCTCGCCAACCGGCACCTGCCCGAACTGCAGACGCACGACCGCTACGGCAACCGCATCGACTGGGTGGCGTTCCACCCCGCGTGGCACGAGCTCATGGCGCTCGCGTGGCGGCACGAGGTGCACTCGCTCGCGTGGAACGCGCCCGGCCCGCAGCCGCACGTCGCCCGCGCGGTGCTCGCGTACCTGTGGAACCAGGTCGAGCACGGTACCGGCTGTCCGACCGGCATGGCGTACGCGGCGCACGCCGGGTTCGCGGCGGAGCCCGCCCTCGCGCTGTGGGCGGAAAAGGTGCGCGGCACGCAGTACGAATTCAGCCGGCGCGAGGTCGCGGAAAAGACGGCCGTCGTGGTCGGCTACGCCATGACGGAAAAGCAGGGCGGCTCCGACCTGCGCGAAACGCAGACGACGGCCGCCTTCTCGCATTCCGCCGATTACCACGGCGCCACCGCACATTGGTACGTGCTGACCGGCCACAAGTGGTTCTGCTCGGTGCCGCAGTCCGACGGCTTTTTCACGCTGGCGAAAGTGGCGGGCGGCGTCACGTGCTTCTTCCTGCCGCGCACGCTGCCGGACGGCCGCCACAACCGCTTTTTCATCCAGCGGCTGAAGGACAAGGCCGGCAACAAGTCGAACGCGTCGAGCGAGGTGGAATACAGCGGCACGCTCGCCATCCGCGTCGGCGCCGAAGGCGCCGGCATCCGCGAGATCCTGTCGCACGCGCACCTGACGCGGCTCGATTTCGCCGTGGGCTCGGCCGGCCTGATGCGGCAGGCGCTCACGCTCGCGCTCCGGCACACCGCCACGCGCCGCGGCTTCGGCGCGGCGCTGTCGCGGCAGCCGATGATGGCCAACGTGCTCGCTGACATGGCCGTGGAGGTCGAAGCGGCCACGCTGCTGGCGCTGCGGGTCGCGCACGCCACGGACCACCTCCGCACGGATGCGCGGCAGACCGCGTTCGCGCGGGTCGCCACGCCCATCGCGAAGTTCTTCAACTGCTCGCGCGCGCCCGCAATCGCCTACGAGGCGCTGCAATGCCACGGCGGCAACGGGTTCATCGAGGAGAACCCGATGGCGCGGATCTACCGCGAGGCCCCGCTCAACAGCGTCTGGGAGGGCACGGCGAACATGATGTGCATGGACGTTCGGCGGGCGCTGCGCCGCGACGCGGGCATCCGGCCGGCGCTGATGGCGGAGTTCGAGGACGTGCGCGGCGCGCACCCGGCCTACGACCGCTTCGTCCAGCGGCTCGCTCCGCTGCTCGACGCGATGGACGCGGACGAGTACGCCGCCCGGCCCGCGACGGAAGCGCTCGCGCGCGCGATCCAGGGCGCCGAACTCCTGCGCCACTCAACCGGCGACGTCGTCGACGCCTTCATGGCGACGCGGCTCGGCGACGGCGGCTGGGGCACGATGCTCGGCGCGCTCCCGGCAGCCTTCCCCAGGGCGCGGGCCGACGCCATCGTCGACCGCGCGCAGGTGGTGCGCCGCTAGCTAGTTCTTGAGCTTGTAGCCGGTCTTGAAGATCCAGCCGACGATCGCGAGCGAGGCGAGCATGAACGCCGCCGTCATCGCGAGGCTGACGCCGATGCTCACGTCGGCGATGCCGTAGAAGCTCCAGCGGAAGCCGCTCACCAGGTAGACGACCGGATTGAACAGGCTGACCTTCTGCCACAGCGGCGGCAGCATGTCGATCGAATAGAAGCTGCCGCCGAGGAACGTGAGCGGCGTCACGATCAGCAGCGGCACGAGCTGCAGCTTCTCGAAGCCGTCGGCCCAGATCCCGATGATGAAACCCACGAGGCTGAACGTCACCGCCGTGAGCACGAGGAACACGACCATCCACACGGGATGGTCGATCCGCAGCGGAACGAAGAGCCACGCCGTGGCGAGGATGATGACGCCGAGGATGATCGACTTGGTGGCGGCGGCGCCCACGTAGCTGATCACGATCTCGAGGTAGGAGATCGGCGCCGACAACAGCTCGTAGATGGTGCCGGTGAACTTCGGGAAGTAGATCCCGAACGACGCGTTGGCGATGCTCTGCGTCAGCAGCGACAGCATGATGAGGCCGGGCACGATGAACGCGCCGTAGCTTATCCCTTCGACCTCCGTGATCCGCGAGCCGATCGCGGCGCCGAACACCACGAAATAGAGCGATGTCGACAGCACCGGCGAGATGATGCTCTGCATCAGCGTGCGTCGCGTGCGCGCCATCTCGAACCCGTAGATCGCGCGGATCGCGTGGAAGTTCATGCCGTCTCCCGCACGAGGTTGACGAAGATGTCCTCCAGCGAGCTTTGCGTGGTGTGGAGGTCCTTGAACCGCACGCCGGCCGTCTCGAGATCGTCGAGCAGCGCCGCGATGCCGGGCCGGTCGCCTTTCTCGTCGTACGTGTAGGTCAGCTCGCTGCCGCCGCCCGCGAGCTCGAGATGATAGTCGGCGAGCGCCGGCGGAATCGCCTGCAGCGGCGCGGCCAGCTGCAGCGTCAGCTGCTTGCGGCCGAGCTTGCGCATCAGCTCGACCTTGTCCTCGACCAGGATGAGCTCGCCTTTGCTGATGACGCCGACGCGGTCGGCCATCGCCTCGGCCTCGTCGATGTAATGCGTCGTCAGGATGATCGTCACGCCGCCCGCCTGCAGCGAGCGCACCAGCGCCCACATGTCGCGCCGCAGCTCGACGTCCACGCCCGCCGTCGGCTCGTCCAGGAAGAGGATCCTGGGCTCGTGCGACAGCGCCTTGGCGATCAGCAGCCGGCGCTTCATGCCGCCCGACAGCGTGATGATCTTGCTGTCGCGCTTTTCCCACAGCGAGAGGTCGCGCAGCACCTTCTCGATGTGCGCCGGATTCGCGGACTTGCCGAACAGTCCGCGGCTCAGCGACACCGTGCCCCACACGCTCTCGAACGCGTCGGTGGTGAGCTCCTGCGGCACGAGGCCGATCATCGAGCGGGCGGCGCGATAGTCGGCGATGATGTCGTGGCCGTCGACGCGGACCGTCCCGCTCGTGGGATTGACGATGCCGCAGACGATGCTGATCAGCGTCGTCTTGCCTGCGCCGTTCGGTCCCAGCAGCGCGAAGATCTCGCCGCGGCGGATGTCGAGGTCGACGTCCTTCAGCGCCTGGAAGCCGGACGCGAACGTCTTCGAGAGATGCGAGATGGAGATGATCGAGGGCATGAGAGGTCTGGCGCGGTCAGCCGCTGCCGAAGGGAGGCCGAGAGTCTATCGCGGCGAGCCGCGCGGCCTCGCCGCGGATGCTACTTCATCGAATGGAGTCCGATCATGTTGCCTTCGGTGTCGGTGGCGAGCGCGATGAACCCGTATTGGCCGATGGCGAACTTGGGCTTGACGATGGTGCCGCCGTTGGCGGTCACGCGGCCCGCCTCCACGGCGCAATCGGCGCACTCGAAGTAGACGATCGTGCCGCCTCCTCCCGATCCCACGCCGTCCATCTTGACCAGCGCACCCGTGGCGCCGTGGCTTTCCCGCGCCGCCGGGAACGACCACATCCCGGTCACGTCTCCCACAGGCGTGTCCAGCTTTGCCAGCGTTACCGCCAGCGTCGCCTCGTAGAAGCGCCGGGCCCGCGGCGCGTCCTGCACGTAGATCTCAAACCAGGTCACGGGGTTGCCGCTCATGGCGCCTCCTTTGTCGTTGGCCCGGCGCGCTAGCGCAGGGCGGGAATGAAGCCGGCGAAACCGCTGATCACGATCGCGTTCGCAAGGTCGATCAGGAAGGCGCCCACCACCGGCACCAGGATGAACGCCTGCGGCGCGTAGCCGTACCGCTCGGACACCGCCTGCATGTTGGCGATCGCGGTGGGCGTCGCGCCGAGTCCGAAACCGCATTGTCCCGCCACCAGCGCGGCCGCCTCGTAGTTGGAGCCCATGACGCGGAAGGTGACGAGCGTGGTGAAGAGCGCCACGCCGGCGGCCTGCAGCGCCAGGATCACGAACATCGGCAGCGCCAGCGCCGCGAGCTCCCACAACCGCAGGCTCATCAGCGCCATCGCCAGGAACAGCGACAGCGCGACGGTGCCCGCGAACGTCAGCGCCTCGCCGTCGATCTCGTGCAGCTTCGCGAGCCCGAGCGCGTTGCGCAGCGCGGCGCCGACGAAAAGCGTCCACACGAACGCGGGCAGCGTGAACGTGGGGTTTTCCGCCAGCCGCGACAGCGCCGTCCCCAGCGCGACGCTGGTCGCGATCAGGAGGATGGTGACGGTCAGCCGCTGCGGCGTGAACGCCCCGGACGCCGCGGCCGCGTCGTGCGGCAGCGCTTCCGCCTTCGTCACGCCGAGCGGGGCCCCCGCGGCGCGCAGCCGCTCGATCAGCCGGTGCGCCACCGGGCCGCCGATGATGCCGCCCATCACCAGGCCGAAGGTCGCCGCGGCGAGCGCGATGCCGGGCGCGGCCGCGAGGCCGAACGTCTCCGCGAACTTCTGTCCCCAGGCGGCGCCGGTGCCGTGGCCGCCCGACATCGTCACCGAGCCGGCGATGAGGCCGATCAGCGGATCGAGGCCGAGCGCCAGCGCGGCGCCGACGCCGATGACGTTCTGCATCGCCAGCATTCCGACAACGCACGCCGTGAACAGCAGCAGCGCCTTGCCGCCGCGCGCGAGCATGCGCGCGTCGGCGCCGAGGCCGATCGTCGCGAAGAACCCCAGCATCAGGCCCGGCTGCAACGACGTGTCGAAGACGAGCCGGACGTCGCCGGCGTGCAGCAGCCACATCAGGAGCGCGGCGACGAGGCCGCCGACCACGGGCTCGGGGATCGAATACTTCCGCAGCACCGCCACGCGGGACAGCAGCCACCGGCCCACGACCAGGACCAGCGCGGCCGACGCCAGCGAAGCGGGCACCCCGAACTGCAGGTTCATGGCAGCGGCCGGAGGGCCGGCGGGCCGTCAGTCGATCCGCTCGTACGCGGGCAGCGTCAGGAATTCGACGAAGGCGTCGTTGTCGACCAGGTCGGCGAAGATCTTCGCCGCGTCGTCGTACCTGCCGTCGCCGTACGCCGGGCCGAGCAGCGCGCGGATCTTCGCGACCTCCTCGGGGATCATCGCCGCGACCATCTCGCGGGTCACTTTGCGGCCGTCGTCGAGCGTGCCTTTCGGCGACCGGATCCATTGCCACACCTGCGAGCGGGAGATCTCCGCCGTCGCGGCGTCTTCCATGAGGTTGAAGATCGGAACGGCGCCCTGCCCGGCCAGCCACGCGCCGACGTACTGGATGGCGACGTTGATGTTGAGCCGCAGGCCCTTCTCGGTGATCGGCGTCTCGGGCACGAACCTGATGAGGTCGGCGGCGCCGGCCGTGACGTCCTCGCGCTTCCTGTCGGCGATCTGGTTGGGCTTCGGCATCAGCCGGTCGAACACCTCCTTCGCGACGGGCACGAGGCCCGGATGCGCGACCCACGTGCCGTCATGGCCGATCGTCGCCTCGCGCTCCTTGTCGGCCTTCACCTTGGCGAACGCCTCGGCGTTGGCCGCCTCGTCGTTCTTCACCGGGATCTGCGCCGCCATGCCGCCCATCGCGTGGATGTTGCGGCGGTGGCACGTCTTGACGAGCAGCTCGGCGTAGCTCTTCATGAAATGCGTCGTCATCGTGACGAGCGCACGGTCGGCTAGGCAAAAGTCGCGGTTGCGCCGGAATTTCTTGATGCACGAGAAGATGTAGTCCCAGCGGCCGCAGTTGAGGCCAGCCGAGTGCTCGCGAAGCTCGAACAGGATCTCGTCCATCTCGAACGCCGCGAGGATGGTCTCGATCAGCACGGTGGCCTTGACGGTGCCGCGCGGCACGCCGAGCTCGTCCTGCGCCATCACGAAGATGTCGTTCCACAGCCGCGCCTCGAGATGGCTCTCGAGCTTGGGCAGGTAGAAGTACGGGCCGGTGCCGCGCGCGACGAGCTCCTTCGCGTTGTGGAAAAAGTAGAGCGCGAAGTCGAAGATGCCGCCGGAAATCGGCGCGCCGTCGATGAGCACGTGCTTTTCCGGCAGGTGCCAGCCGCGCGGCCGCACGAACAGCACGGCGTGCTTCTCCTTCAGCGCGTACGACTTCCCTTCCGGCGACACGAAATCGATCTTCCTGCGGATCGCGTCCTTCAGGTTGATCTGGCCCTGGACGTTGTTGTCCCAGCGTGGCGTGTTCGCATCCTCGAAATCGGCCATGAACACGCTGGCCCCCGAGTTCAGCGCGTTGACGATCATCTTGCGATCGACCGGCCCGGTGATCTCGACGCGGCGGTCGGCGATGTCGGCCGGGTACGGCGCGCACGTCCATTCGCTGTCGCGCACGTTGCGCGTGGCGGGCAGGAAGTCCGGCAGCGCGCCGGCGTCGAGCTCGGCCTGGCGCGCGACACGGAGCGCCATCAACTCGTCGCGCCGTGCGCCGAACGCGCGCTGGAGCCGCGCGGCGAACGCCAGCGCCTCGGGCGTCAGGACCTGCGCATATTCGGGCGTGAGCCGCCCCGTGACGGCGATGCCGGGTCCATAGTTGGGGCTTTCCATGCGCTCCTCTTCCGCGGGCGGTGGGCGGCGGGACAAGGACGTCGCGCCGCCGGCCGGCGGGCCGCCGGACCCGACGATGATACCGGAGGATGTTGCAGTGCAGGATGGCCGCTAGGCGTTCGCCGTGCGGCGGACCTCCGGCAGCGCCAGCAGGCCGCCCGCGACCCCGCGATTGACGCCGCTGACCACGGCCTTCAGCGTCGCGGTGACGATGTTGGGGTCGAGGCCCACGCCATAGACGGTGCGGTCGCCGCCCACGCGCAACTGCACGTACGCGACGGCGGTGGCATCCTCGCCGGCGCCCACGCCGTGCTCGTGATAGTTGAGGACGTGGATGTCGACGTCCATGCCGTCGCGCACGGCCTGGACGAACGCGTCGACCGGACCGTTGCCGCGGCCTTCGAGCCGCATCTCGCGGCCGTCCACGTTGAGGCGCGTGGTGAGCTGCTCGATCGTGCCCTGCGCCGCGTGCTGCGCGCGGTGGTCGACGTAGGCGACCGGCACGTCCGCCAGCACGTACTCGCGATCGAACGCCGCGCGGATCTCGGCGGCGGACAGCTCCTTGCCGGTGGCGTCGGTGATCCGCTGGATCGCCTGGCTGAACTCGATCTGAAGCAGGCGCGGCAGCGCGAGGCCGTAGTCGCGCTCCAGCAGGAACGCGATGCCGCCCTTGCCCGACTGGCTGTTGACGCGGATCACGGCCTCGTACGTGCGTCCGACGTCGGCGGGGTCGATCGGCAGGTACGGGACGTCCCACAGCTCGCGGCCCGCGGCCTCGGCGTCGCGCTGCGCGGCGAGGCCTTTCTTGATCGCGTCCTGGTGCGAGCCCGAGAACGCGGTGAACACGAGCTCGCCGGCGTACGGGTGGCGCGGGTGCACGGGGAGATCGGTGCAGTATTCCGCCGTGCGGATGATCTCGCCCATGTCGGAGAAGTCGAGGTTCGGCCAGATCCCCTGCGAATAGAGGTTCATGCCGAGCGTGACGAGGCACACGTTGCCGGTGCGCTCGCCGTTGCCGAACAGGCAGCCTTCGACGCGATCGGCGCCGGCCATCAGCGCGAGCTCCGCCGCGGCGATGCCGGTGCCGCGGTCGTTGTGCGGATGCAGGCTCAGCACGACGCTGTCGCGCCGCGAGAGGTTCGTGTGCATCCACTCGATCTGGTCGGCGTAGATGTTCGGCGTCGACACCTCGACGGTGGCCGGGAGGTTGAGGATCACCGGACGTGCGGGCGTGGGCTGCCACACGTCCATCACCGCCTCGCAGATTTCCTTCGCGAACGGCAGCTCGGTCATCGTGAACGTCTCGGGCGAGTATTCGTACCGCCACTCGGTCCCCGGCTGCTCGGCGGCGCACTCGGTGAACCACGTCGCGCCCTGCACGGCGATCTCCACGATGCCGGCCTTGTCCTTCCCGTACACGACGCGGCGGAACAGCGGCGCCGTGGGGTTGTACAGATGGACGATCGCGCGCTTCGCCCCCCGGAGCGACTCGAATGTCCGGCGGATGAGCTCCTCGCGGGACTGCGTGAGCACCTGGATCGTGACGTCGTCCGGCACGAGGCCATCCTCGATCAGCTTGCGGACGAAGTCGAAGTCCGTCTGCGACGCGGACGGGAAGCCGACCTCGATCTCCTTCAGCCCGATCTTCACGAGCTGGAGGAACATCCGCAGCTTGCGCTCCGCATCCATCGGCTCGATCAGCGCCTGGTTGCCGTCGCGAAGATCGGTCGACAGCCAGATCGGCGGCTTGACGATGGTCTTCGACGGCCACGCGCGGCGCGGCATGTCGATCGGCGGGAACGGGCGGTACTTCTGCGACGGGTCGGTCTTCATCGGCAATCCTCGGTGCGCGGGCGACGGCGATGCGGGGCTTCCGTCCTGGCTTCGGACGGCGCGTTCACTGCTCTGACGGAGGGGTGGGTTTTATCTGCGCGCGGGGCGCAGCAGCAGCAGGCCGCCCAGGGCGAGCGCAATCGCGGACGGGAGCGTCCGGAGGCTCGAGGCGGAGATGGAGAAGCTGCTCATCGGCCAACCTTAGCCGAAATTTCATGGGCTTGCAAGCGGATCGCGCAGTGCGCCGGGAATGCGGAGCCGGGGCCGTCCCGGTGGGATAATCCGCCGCGATGGACGCCGCCACCGCTCCCGGGGAGCCGCACCGACCGGCCTCACGCGATGCGTGGCGCGTCGATATCCGCCATCTCGCGCTCGCCATGCTTGCCGCGGGCGCCGTCGCCGCAGCCGTGCGGCAGGACGCCAGCTGGGACCTCAAGAACTACCATTTCTACAACGCGTGGGCCTTCGTCCATGGCCGCATGGGCGTCGACGTCGCGGCGGCGCAGCTCCAGACCTATCTCAACCCGCTGGGGGACCTGCCCTACTACGCGATGGTGGCCGCCGACTGGCCGCCCAGGGCAATCGCCTTCGTCATGGCGCTGCCCGCCGGCGCCGGCGCCTATTTTCTCGTGCGCGTCCTGTTCCTGCTGTTCGACGGGCTGGACGCGCGCGCACGCCGCAACTACGTCGTCTTCGCCGCGCTGATCGGCCTCACCGGCGCGAACGCGGTGACGATGCTCGGCTCGACGATGAACGAGTGGCCCGGCGCCGCGCTGACCATGGTCGCGCTCTGGCTCGCGCTGCAGCGCCTCGCGTCGCGAACGGCGGCGCTCGCGCCGGTCGCGGCGGCCGGCCTCTGCGCGGGTCTCGCGTCCGGGCTGAAGCTCACGGCGGCGACGTTCGCCGTCGGGCTCGCCGCGGCGCTGTGCATGCGCCGCCCGTTCCTGCGGCGCGGTGCGCCCGACGCCTTCGTCTTCGGCCTCGCGGTGCTCGCCGGCGTGGCGGTCACGGCGGCCTTCTGGATGCGCGAGCTCGACGCGCGATTCGCGAGCCCCGTGTTTCCTTTCTTCAACCAGTGGTTCCGCTCGCCGTGGTGGGACGCGCGCCCCGTGCTCGCGGCCACGTACGGGCCGCACACCGCGCTCGAATGGATCTTCTTTCCGCTGCTGCTGTTCGGGAAGACGGCAGGTGTGGTCGCGACCAGCGGTTTTCGCGACTGGCGCCTGCCCCTGCTGTTCCTGGCGGCTGTCGCGGCGGCCGCGGTCGTCGCCGCGCGGCGCACGGCGGGAGCGCGCGGCGCCGCGCTTCCCGGCGACGGCGCCAGCTGGCGTTTCGTCGCGGTCTTCTGGCTCGTGTCCTACTGCACATGGCTCGCGGTGCACGGGCTGTATCGCTACTTCCTGCCGCTGGAGCTCTTGTCCGGCGCGCTGCTGCTGGCGTGCCTGCGTGTCGCGCTGCCGCCGCGCTGGCGCAACGCCGGCATCGTCGTCGTCACGATCGTCGTGATCGCTTCGGTGCGCTATCCGTACGTCGAGCGCGTCGACTACGGCGCGCATGCGATCGCCGTCACCGTGCCGCCCGTGGCGTCGAACGCCGCGGTGCTGCTGGTCGACGACGAGCCCATGGCGCACGTGCTTCCGTTCTTCCCGGCGGACGCGCGCTTCGTCGGCATCCGCAACAACCTGATCGATCCCGCGATGACGAACCGCCTCGCCGCGGACATCGCGGCGATCGTGCGCACGCACGGCGGGCCGCTGTACGCGCTCGCGTCGCCGCCCGGCTCAGGCGAGGCGGCGCTCGCGGCGCACAGGCTCCGCCGCACGGCGGGCGGCTGCGCGGCCGTCCTCTCCAACCTCACACGGCGGCCGCTCGAGCTGTGCCGCCTCGAGCGCACAGGCGCGCCATGACGCGGCGCATCGTCGACGTCGCGTTCCTCGTGCTGTGCGCGGCCGTCGCGGGCGCCGTCTCGATCGCGATGGGACAGGACGCGAACTGGGACCTGCAGAACTATCACTTCTACGGCCCCTGGGCGCTGCTGCACGGCCGCGCCCTCGACGTCGACATCGCCGCCGCGCAGCTCCAGACCTATCTCAATCCGCTGCTCGACGTCCCGTTCTACGCAATGGTCGCCGCCGATTGGGACCCGCGGGCGATCTCGTTCGCGCTGGCGCTCCCGGCGGGCATCAGCGCGTGGCTGCTCGCGAAGATCGCGTGGGCGCTCTTCGCCAACCCCGTCGCGCGGTTGCAGGCCGGCGCCACGATCGCCGCGATGGCGATCGGCCTCACGGCCGCAATGGCCGTGGGCACGCTCGGCATGACGATGAACGATTGGCCCGGCACCGCGCTGATGCTGGCCGCGCTGTGGCTCGTCGTGCGCGATCTCGCCGCCGCCGGCCGCATCGACCTGCCGCGCGGCACGGTCGTCGCCGCCGGGCTCCTTGCCGGCATCGGCAGCGGATTGAAGCTCACGGTCGCGACGTTCGCCGTGGGCCTCTGCGTCGCCCTCCTCGTCCGTCCGCCGCACACGCGGGCGCGGTGGCGCGAGGCGTTCGTGTTCGGGCTGGCCGTGCTCGCCGGACTGCTGGTGAGCTACGGCTACTGGGCCTGGCAGATGTGGGCCCACTTCGGCAATCCGGTCTTTCCGTGGGCGAATACCTGGTTCGGCTCGCCGTGGTGGGAGAAGCTGCCGGTGATCGTGCGGGACTATGGACCTCACTCGCTGAGCGCGTGGCTCGAGTTCCCGCTGCGGCTGCGCGAGCCGCGGCCGGGCTACGTCACCGAAGTGGCTTATACCGATGCGCGAATTCCGCTGCTGTACGTGCTCGCCGTGGCGGCGGGCATCGGCGCGCTGCTCGCGCGGGCAATCCGCGCGCGAGCGCGCGCGGAGCCGCCGCCCGCGCCGCGGCTGACGGCCGCCTGGACGGTCGTCGCCGCGTTCTGGGGTGTCTCGTTCCTCCTGTGGACCGAGCAATACTCGATCGTCCGCTACATCGTGCTGCTGGAGGTGCTGACCGGCGTTCTCATCGTGGGCCTTTTGCGCCTGATGCTGCGACCGGGCTATGCGGACGTCGCCGTCACGCTGGCGGCGGTCGTGCTGATCGCGACGACGCGCTGGCCGGACTGGTGGCGCATCGAGCATGGTCCGCAGTGGTTCGACGTGAAGGTGCCGGCGATGGCGCCGCGGCCGCTGGTGCTGATCGCCTCGGGTGCGCCGACGGCCTACGTGCTGCCGTTCTTCCCCGCGGACGCACGGCACGTCGGCGTACGCAACAACATCAACTTTCCCGGCCGCCCGACGCTGATGGAACGCGCCGTGGCCGATGCGATCCGCACGCACACCGGCTCGTTCTACGCGCTGCAGTTTCCGGCGGGCGACGGCGTGGCCGACCTCGCCGCGCACGGCCTTCGTCCGGTCCCGGGCGGCTGCGGGCAGGTGCGCACGAACATGCGGATGAGCCCGCTCGAGCTCTGCCGGCTGGAGCGCATCGAGCCGCCGTCGAAGTGACGCGCGCTAGGCGCGCGTCGCGACCAGGAAGTTGTTCATCCCGAGCTGGAAATAGCGGTGACGCTCGATCGCGAGCCCCGTCCCTTGCAGCAGCGCGCGAAGATCGCCGGCACCGTAGTAGCGCTTGTGGTCGCGGATCTCCGCCTCGCTCACCACGTGCAGCCGGTACGCGAGGAACTCCAGCACGGGCTTCGCGGCATGCGACGGCACGGTCAGCACCATCTGCCCGCCGGGGCGCAGCACGCGCGCGATCTCCTCGACCATGCGTCGCGGCTCGCCCAGGTGCTCCAGCACGGCGAGCAGCGTCACGACGTCGAACGACGCGTCTGCGAACGGCAGCGTGTCGGACAGCGTCGCGGTGATGGTCGTCAGCTTGGCGGTGGCGAGCGGCGGCGCCTTGAAGTCGATGCCGACGCCGCGGGCGATATGGGGCTCGACGGCCCGCAGGAACCTGGCTTCCCAGCCGCAGCCGACGTCGAGCAGCCGGCAGTCCGCATGGCGCCGCACGACGGGCAGCACCTGCGCGATCCGCATCCGGCGCAGCAGCGGCTCGAGGACCGCCTCCTTCACGGCGAGCCCCGGAAGACGAAATGTGAGCGCGCGAAGTAGTTCCACAGGAACACCACGCCGGTGGCGCCCACCTTGCTCAGCATGAGGCCGAGTCCCACCCTGCCGACGGCGACGTACAGCATCGCCTGGTTCAGCAGCAGGCCGACCGTGCTGATGCCGAACACGAGCATGATCTCGTGGTTGCGCGCGAAGCGCACGCCGGACTCGAACACGAAGCGGACGGACAGCGCGTAGTTGACGATGGTCGCGACGACGAACGAGAAGCACCCCACGACGAGGTAGTGGTAGCCGAGGTAGCCGGCGAAGAGGCCGAACAGCGAGAAGTCCACGGCGGCGGCGGCGCCGCCCACGCCGAGATAGCGCACCAGGCGCTTCATCGGAACGCGTTGTACTTGACGATGCAGTAGAGCGCGCGGAAGCCGTCCTTCCACCCGATCTTCTTGCCTTCCTCGTAGGTCCTGCCGAAATAGGAGATGCCCACTTCGTAGATCCTGCAGCCGGTGCGCGCGAGCTTCGCGGTGATCTCCGGCTCGAACCCGAAGCGGTCCTCCTCGATGCGGATCGCCTGGATGATCTCGCGGCGGAAGACCTTGTAGCAGGTCTCCATGTCGGTGAGGTTGAGGTTGGTGAACATGTTGGACAGCAGCGTCAGCAGGCCGTTGCCGGCGCGGTGCCAGAAATACAGCACGCGCCGCGCGTCGCCGCCGGCGAACCGCGAGCCGAACACGACGTCCGCCTTGCCGGTCAGGATGGGCTCGAGGAGCCGCGGATATTCCATCGGGTTGTATTCGAGGTCGGCGTCCTGGATCAGCACGATGTCGCCGGTGGCGGCCTCGATGCCGGTCCGCAGCGCCGCGCCCTTGCCGCGGTTGACGTCGTGATAGAACACGCGCTGGACGCGGCCCGACCCTTCGATGCGGTCTTTCAGCAGCTCGCGCGTGCCGTCGCGCGAGCAGTCGTCGACGACGATGATCTCCTTGTCGGCGTAAGGCGCGGCGATGACGGCGTCGATGATGGCGTCGATCGACCCGAGCTCGTTGTAGCAGGGAATGACGACCGAGAGCTTCACGTGACTCCCGCCGCCTCAGCCGCTGACCGGCCGCCGGCGGCGCAGCAGCAGCCACGCCGACACGACATATCCTGAGATCGCGTAGACGACGAAACCCGCGAACAGCACGAGCGGCGGCTGCCACGAGACGAGCGCCACGAACAGCACGACCAGGAAGATCATCACGAACGGCACGCTCTTCTTCAGGTTGAGCGTCTTGAAGCTCCAGTACTTGAGGTTGCTGACCATCGTGAGGCCGGCGAAGACCGTGACGACCCAGGCGATCCAGCGCAGCGGCTCGGGATCGTAGCCGAGGTCGTCGACGACCCAGACGAGGCCCGTCACCACCGCCGCGGCCGAAGGGCTCGGGAGCCCCGTGAACCAGCGCTTGTCGGCGACCTCGAGCAGCGTGTTGAAGCGCGCGAGCCGCAGCGCAGCGCCGGCGACGTAGACGAAGGCCGCGATCCATCCCAGCTTGCCCAGGTCGCGCAGCACCCATTCGTACATGATGAGCGCCGGCGCGGCGCCGAAGCACACCATGTCGGAGAGGCTGTCGTACTCGGCGCCGAACGCGCTCTGCGTGTGGGTCATCCGTGCGACGCGGCCGTCGAGCCCGTCCAGCACCATCGCGACGAAGATGGCGATCGACGCGTAGTCGAAGTTCACGTTCATCGCCTGGACGATCGCGTAGAAGCCCGCGAACAGCGCCGCCGTGGTGAAGAGATTCGGCAGCAGGAAGATGCCGCGCCGGCGGACGCGGTTCTTCAGCGCCACGCGGCGGGTCTGGTAGTCGTCGTCGTCCATGGTGAAGCGGGCGGGAGCGTCAACGCGGCAGGACGGCGAGGATCGTCTCGGTGGCGTAGACCTTGTCGCCGATCGCGGCGCGCGGCAGCGCGTCGAGGGGCAGATAGACGTCGACGCGCGAGCCGAACCGGATGAAGCCGTAGCGCTGCCCGCGTGTCAGCCGGTCGCCGGGCTTCACGTAGCAGAGGATCCGTCGCGCGACGAGGCCCGCCACCTGGACGCAGGTGACGTCCGTGCCGTCCGCCGTGCGGAGATGGAGCGCGTTGCGCTCGTTGTCCAGCGACGCCTTGTCGAGCGCGGCGTTGACGAAGCTCCCGGCGTGATACCAGGCGGCGACGACGTCCGCGTCGACCGGCGAGCGGTTCGAGTGGACGTTGAAGACGTTCATGAACACGCTGATCTTCAGCGCGTCGCGGTCGAGGTAGGGATCGCGGGCCTTGCCCACGACCACGACCTTGCCGTCGGCCGGCGCCAGCACCGCGCCCGCCTCCGGGGGAACCTCGCGCGGGGGGTCGCGGAAGAACTGGATGACGAAGACCGCCACGATCCACGCCAGCACGGCGAGCGGCCAGAGCGGCGTGAACGACAGCGCGAGCGCGGCGGCGACGATGACGGCGACGAACGGCCATCCCTCGCGGGCGATGATGGGATGCGGATAGTTCGTCACGGTGGATTGGTCGCGCGGCAGGCGTCGGGGACGGCGGAGTTTAGCATCGCCTTCACGTGCGTCACGCCGGCGAACGTGCGCATCGACACCCGCGCGATCAGCACGATCGACGCGACCAGCACGACGGCGAGGCAGAGCCAGAGCGCGACGCGGCGCCAGTCCATGGAGGACAGGCTACTGGGTCTTCGTGGCGGCGTCGATCCGTTTCGACAGATCCTCGGCCTGCTGCTGCACCGAGCTCTCGACGCCGCGGGCGCGCTCCAGCGCGTTGCGCGGCGCAGGCACGTTCGTCGTGGCGTCGGGCGCGGCGGCGTCGATGGGCAGGCCCCGGGTCGCCGGCGCGGCGGTTCCGGAGAGGCCGTACTGCTGCAGCACGGTCTTCGCAAGCACTCCCACTATGACCACCGCCAGCAGCAGCACGATGAGGCCGATCCAGCCGCGCTGGCGCGCGGGCGGCCGGCATTGCAGCGGGCGTTTCGTCCGGCGCGTCATGCCGGTCTCCCCGGGAGTTGACCCGCCGCAATTGTAGGCCAGGCTCCGGCCGGACGCGATGCGTCGCGGCCGTCTCGAGCCCGGCCCTGCGGGCGCCGCCGCGTCAGTTGCGCGACTGATCCACCAGCTGGTTCTTGCGGATCCACGGCATCATCGAGCGCAGCTTCTCGCCCACCTGCTCGATCGAATGCTCGGCGGTGAGGCGGCGGCGCGACTTCAGCGTCGGCGCGCCGGCACGGTTCTCGAGGATGAAGTCCTTCGCGTACTCGCCGGTCTGGATGCGCTTCAGCACCTCGCGCATCGCCTGCTTCGTCTCCGCCGTGACGATCTTCGGCCCCGTCACGTACTCGCCGTATTCGGCGTTGTTGGAGATCGAGTAGTTCATGTTGCCGATGCCGCCCTCGTAGATCAGGTCGACGATCAGCTTCACCTCGTGCAGGCACTCGAAGTACGCCATCTCCGGCGCGTATCCGGCCTCGATCAGCGTCTCGTAGCCCGCCTTGATGAGCTCGACCAGGCCGCCGCACAGCACCGTCTGCTCGCCGAAGAGATCGGTCTCGGTCTCTTCGCGGAAGTTCGTCTCGATGACGCCGGCGCGCGCGCCGCCGATCGCCGCCGCGTACGACAACGCGAGATCGCGCGCCTTCTTCGACGCGTCCTGGTGGACCGCGATCAACATCGGCACGCCGCCGCCGGCGGCGTAGGTCGACCGCACCGTGTGACCCGGCGCCTTGGGCGCGATCATCACGACGTCGAGGTCGGCGCGCGGCACCACCTGCGCGTAATGGACGTTGAAGCCGTGGGCGAACGCCAGCACCGCCCCGTTCTTGATGTTCGGCTCGACGTCGCTCGCGTACGTGGCCGCGATGCTCTCGTCCGGCATCAGCATCATCACGACGTCGGCGCCCTTCACGGCCTCGGCGACTTCGGCCACCTTGAGGCCGGCCTTCTTCGCCTTGTCCCACGACGCGCCGCCCTTGCGAAGGCCCACCGTGACCTTCACGCCGGAATCGTTCAGGTTCAGCGCGTGCGCATGGCCCTGCGAGCCGTAGCCGACGATCGTCACCTTCTTGCCCTTGATGAGCGACAGGTCCGCGTCCTTCTCGTAATACACCTTCATGTGGCAGCTCCCGTGATTCGGTTATGTGTTGTGGCCAATGGTCAGACGCGCAGTATCCGCTCGCCGCGGCCGATCCCCGACGCGCCGGTGCGCACCGTCTCGAGGATGACGCCCGGCTCGATGGCGCCCAGGAACGCGTCGAGCTTCTCGCCGGGCCCGGTGAGCTCGATCGTATAGCTCTTGTCGGTGACGTCGAGGATCCGCCCGCGGAAGATGTCGGCGAGGCGCTTCATCTCGTCGCGGTCCTTGCCGGCGGCGCGGACCTTGACCAGCATCAGCTCGCGCTCGATGTGGTTGCCCTCGGTCAGGTCGACCACCTTCACCACCTCGACGAGCTTGTTGAGCTGCTTCGTGATCTGCTCGATGACGTCGTCGGAGCCGATGGTGACGATCGTCATCCGCGACATCGTCGCGTCCTCGGTCGGCGCCACGGTGAGCGACTCGATGTTGTAGCCGCGCGCCGAGAACAGGCCGGAGATGCGCGACAGCGCCCCCGACTCGTTTTCGACGAGGATGGACAGGATGTGCCTCATCATGCAGCTCCCCGCCGGCCGCCGCTCACAGCTCCTCCGCGAGGATCATCTCCGTGAGCCCCTTGCCGCCCGGGATCATCGGGAACACGTTCTCCGACTGGTCGGTGATGAAGTCGAGGAACACGAGGCGCTCCTTCTGCGCGAACGCCTCCTTCAGCGCGCCCTCGACGTCGCCCGGCTTCTCGATCTTGAGGCCGACGTGGCCGTAGGCCTCGGCGAGCTTCACGAAGTCCGGCAGCGCGTCCATGTACGACTCCGCGTAGCGGTTGCCGTAGAAGAACTCCTGCCACTGCCGCACCATGCCCATGTAGCGGTTGTTGAGGTTCACGATCTTGATCGGCAGGTGGTACTGCTTG